>JAEEGL014547976.1_pt1 | contig 21120 bp, 2 predicted proteins | sample 9134231 | NCBI WGS metagenome assembly JAEEGL01 (sample SAMN16246548, study PRJNA631951) | gut metagenome | biome: gut microbiome; feature: rumen; material: fiber-attached | host: Bos | place: Iran: Karaj | collected 2018-10 | reverse complement strand
TCATTTTCAACTAATAATTCAACATTTTGATTTCCTAATTCAACTATTGTAGCATTTTCTTGTGGTAAGCTATATCCTTCTAAAGCCTTCTTCTCTACAACAGTGTACTTACCTTTTGGTAATGTGATTTTTGCTATACCATCTTGATTTGTGTAGACAGTATAATATGAATCGGTTTCTACATCGTAATCACCTTCATATATATCAAATCTTGCATTTTCAATTGGCTCTCTACTATCTTTATCAACTTTAGTAATAATAATGTCTCTATTAATTAGCTTGTAATAATAACTTACAACTATCTCGTCTTCATCAAATGTACCAGAAGCATTATCTGGAACAATGGTTAGCTCATATAGTTCATCTAATTCTTCTTCCGGTACAGGTTCTGTTACATAGCTTTCTCCTTGACTACCAGTTAATAATTCATCTTCTTTGTTAAGTCCATTTTTCAATGGTACTGGTGTTGCAGAACCTTCAATATAATGATGTACTATTACTTGACTTGCAGGTGCTACATAATAATAATTTACTTCTTGATTTTCATGTGTAAACTCACCTGTTCTATTTGATGGTAAAACTGGTTGTCCATCAATCATTTCTAGCTCATATCTTCCTGTGTCTAAACTTGGATTTGTTGTATATAAATCTCCAGCATGTCCTTCTAATACTTCATCCTTGCTAACTTTTGTTTCTGTTCCTTTAATATAATGATGTACTATAACGTTACAGATTTTTTCATTTTCGATATTAAATTCTTGAGTTCCACCAGATCTAAATTCAATTACTACTGGCTCTTCTAATGGATAATATCCTTCTGGCGTTACCACTTCTGTTACTTTGTATTTTCCATAAGGAATTTGAGTCATTACTTTTCCATTTTGATTTGTTTCAACTGATGTATGATATAGTTCAGAATCGCTTAATTCTACTCTAATGTCATTTATTCTAAATACATCATAATTCGTAGTATTATAATAATTGTCTTTGTAATAACCTAGATGTAAATAGTATTCATAACCTCCATCAATCTCTACTACAAAATCTTTTGCCGCATTTGTTCCTGTTAAATTTAAAATTTTAATATTAGAACTTGTATCATCATCGTATTCTGGTATTGGAGATTCTGTTGTATTTAATATTGCGTATCCATAATCTCCGCTACTTGTACGCGTCTCTGCATTTATTATTAAATTATATTTTCCTGTATAATTACTTAAATCTATTGGTATATATGAATTACATGTTGTATTATTTTTTCCTTGGTTTGTTGCTTCGATTTTACCGTCATTTTTAACAAATCCGTATCTTACTTCTTTTGTTTCGTAAAGTTTTATACTATTTACAACAAACCAGTCATCCCCATCATATGTTGTTGCAGCTTTTCTGTATCCTATATGTAAATAATATGTTTCTCCACCTTGAAGAATCACTGTTGACTGATAATCTTTTGCTTCTGTAACAATAGATGTTGTTCCAGACATATAGATAAATCTACCTTCTGCATTATTATATGCTGGAGTTTCCTCTGATTGATTTATTGTTGCAAATCCTATATCATATCCGCCTCTACTAGATTGATAACCGTTTACAACAACTTTATATGTTCCGTCTAAACCGGTTAAATCAATTTTCATATGTGAAGAAGCTGTACCTGCTATTCCTTCTGTACCGCCATTATCTAATTGGTATGTTCTACTATTAGTTGGCACATAAGCTGTAGTTCCATCTGCCATTTCTTTTTCAGTAAAGAAGTATTCTTCGTTACTTGATAAGCTTCCTAATATTCCTGTAACTTCTTTATCATAATCTGCTTCAATATAAGTTGGTCCAGTTGTTGTTAAATCATAAATAACTTCTTCATTATCTACTTCTGTTCTTTCTTCAACTTGATCTAATTTTAATGTTGCCCCTTTAATTCCTTCTCTGCTTACGCTATCTATCTTATTAATAGTTACTTTATTAGTACTTAAAGCATATTTAACAACTATATTTTTGTTTTCTGTAATGTTTTCAAAAGCTGGCATTGTATAGCTTCCATCTGCTTCAGCATTAAATGGCCAATCTTCTCCGTTTACTGTAACTTCGACGATTTCATAATTTTCATCTGGAATCATCTTAATTTCATTTATGTTTGAATCTCCATATTTAACAGTTTCATATGGATCTAAATCTTCACCAGATATAGTTCCGCCCTTTATATTGTTGATTTCTTTTATATCTGTAGTTACCTTATATGTCTTTCTTTCATTTTTGATATTAAGTTCTTGTGCTTCTTGAACTCCTGCTTCTTTTACTATATGAAGTATTGCTGTGTCCTGATAATTATTTGATATTTTTGTTAAGGTCTTTCCTTCTCCTAGACCAAGTGTTTTTGAACTATAATAACAATTAGCTATATATGTTCCATTATTAAGCTCGGTTACATCTACTATTCTATCATCGCCTGTTCCATATATATTTTTTACCCATTCAACATCACCAGAATTACTATATTTTATTATTAATCCATCTAAACTACCTATAGAGGTTAGACTATATCTTCCTATTGTCATACTTGTGCTTGAAAAATAAGCACCTACTAATAATCCTCCGTCTGATGTCTCAATTGCTGACGTAATACTTTCAGTTCCGGTAACTATTTCCGCCTATTCTTCTTGCCCATATAACTGTATCGTTTTTATCAAATTTTACTATCATTCCATCACAATAGGCATTAGTATCATTACTAGTTAGTGTATATGGCCCGACAGTTATATTTTTGCCATAGTAATGTCCTCCTATTATATATCCTCCATCAGAAGTTGCTTCCACTACATTTAATGAATCCTCATAAATACCACCTAATGCTTGAGCGTGTTTAACGTCTCCATTAGATGAATACTTTACTATTATTCCTTCATCATATTTAGTACCATTGCTTGAATAGTTATTTGAATTGTTATAAACAGTAGTGTCATCCACCTTAATGCTTGCACTACTAGATTTTCCTATTATTACATAATCGCCTTCTGTTGTTTCATTAATATCTGTAATATTTTCTGTAAATGTCCCTCCGAAAGTCTTTACCCATTGGATGTTTCCATTACTATCATATTTTATTACTACGCCATCTGAACCACCTTCGCTATTTATAATCGTGTTTCCTACTGTTTTAGATCCCGAAAAGCTTCCTCCTACTAAAAATCCTCCATCTGATGTTTTAAGTATTGATTTAAAACTTACATAATTTGTATAAAAATCTCCTTCAAGATTTTTATACTCTTCTATCTCTCCAGTTTTATTAATTATTGTTAATCTATCAACCCTATTAAGTCTTTCATAAACTATTATTTCTTCATCTTGTGTTTTTAACAATATAGTATTCGAATCAACCTTTTTTGCCCATTCAACCTTTCCTTTTTCGTTATATTTAATTAATGCTTTTCCTCTAGAAAATGTTTGGCCGTTTATTGTTATAGAATTAGTGTTTTCTACTAATTCTATATATCCACCATCAGATGTTGGCTTGGCTTTTCCATTTCTGGTAGAACTGCTTGGCCCTCCTATAGATTGAGCATCTTTTACATATATGTTTATTGTATCTTTTTCTCTAAACCTAACTATTATTTCATTTGTCGAAAAGTTTCCACATGCTACATAGTCACCATCACTAGTTTCTTTTATATCTATTGTTGTTCCACCAAGGCTTGTTGCCCATTTTATAGTTCCATCATTTTCATACTTTGCTGCATAAGTTCCTTTTTTAATATCATAAGCGCCTATTGAGCAATTAGAATCAACATATCCACCAACAATAAATCCTCCATCTTGTGTTTGACTTACTAATAATGTATTTCTAGAACTAGCTCCTTCTTTTGTTTCTATCCATTCAATTTCATTGCTTTGGTTGTATTTAATCAAAAACTCATCAGTAGTCTCTCCATTGTTGTGACTTGTTAATAGATAATTTCCTATTGCTATATCAGTACCTTTAAAAACTCCAGCAATTACAAAACCACCATCTGATGTTCCACATACAGCATGGATTTGTTCGTTTTTTTCTCCTCCAAATGAATCTGCCCATTCTATTTCGCCATTGCTACTTAACCTTACTGCTAATGTATCATAAGTAGTATCAGTTCCAGGGTTTGTAAATGTATAATTTCCAACAGACATAGTATCACCTATATAATATCCACCAGCAATTATGTCTCCATCTTCCATTTCGCTTAATGAATTTATACAAGCCATCTCGTCAGCTCCAGATATGCCAAAAACTCTACCCCACTCAGCTTCATTATCTCTATTAAACTTAATTACCATTCCATTAGCTGTTGTTCTTCCTTCTTTTGTTAAGGTAACGTTTCCTATTGTTATTGTGCCACTTATAAAATATCCTCCAACAGCATATCCTCCATCAGATGTTTCAATAATTGAAGTCACACAATCTTGATCAGTTCCTCCTATTGATTTTGCCCATTCAACATCACCATCTACATTATATTTTATTAGCATTACATCGTTATAGCTTGAATTTTGTCTTTTATTTGTCAAAGTATAATTTCCAATAGTTATACTATTGCTTGTAAATTGTCCACCAACAATGCATCCTCCATCAGCTGTTGAAGTAACCGCAAATAATCGTTCTCTTTTATCTCCTGAAATTGATTTTGCCCATTCAACTTCTCCTGTTTCATTATACTTTACTACAATTCCATCATAATCTTGATTTGAAAAAGTATTGTTTCCTACTGTTATATTACCATAATAGTCTCCTACAACGACACTTCCATTATCGGTAGTTCCACAAACTGCAACTATACTATTTGATCCTGTTATACTTCTTTTCCATACAGTCTCTGTATCTTTTCTCCATTCTCTACTTGCTCCAATACCAAAGAAGTGTTCATTATTTGTTAGATCATATTTTTCGTCTGCTTCAACTTCTACTGCTTTATATAATCCTTCTGGCAAATCTAATACTATTTCACCATTTTCGTTTGTTATTACAACGTTGTATTCTTTTCCATTTATTACTTCTTTATTACCAATTATATTTCCTTTGCTATCTGTTGCTGGCATTCCTGTTTCAGCATTATATATAGCAAATTTAGTATTAGGAAGTAATTCATTAGTTTCTGAATCTGTTTTAGTTATTTTAAATATTGGATTATCTTCAATTATTAGTTTTACTGTATTTCCTTCTACAGTATATTCTTTTTCTGTTTGTCCCTCTTGTAAGGTTTCTTCGAAAACTAAACTTTGATCATTATCTGTTACTTTAAATTCTATATCTTTTACCGCTGTATAACCATCTGGTGTTTTATATTCTTTTAACACATATGTTTGATCTATGCCTTTTTCTTCATCGAATTGATATAAGTTTTCTATAGTTACTTTTCCATTTGAATCTGTTACATATGTTCCTAATTCTTTATTGTTTTTATATAATTTAAATGTTGCTCCTTCTAAATATGTTGGAGTTGCTACATCTTCTGTCTCATGCTTTATTTTTGTTATCTCTAAATTATATGTTGGTATTTTCTCATTTGCTAGTTTAATTACTGCAACTGGAAAATCATTTTCTTCTTCAATAGCGCTGTATTTTATTTGATCTTCATTGTTTATTATTTCTATATCAACTATTCCATTAGTATTAACAATTTTAAATGTTATATTATTATCTGGATAATATCCTTCTGCCTTTGTTTCTTCTACTGTATATTCTCTTCCCATCCTTAATCCAGAAAGATTAATTTCTCCATTTTCATTTGTTGTTAATATTTTTCCAGTACTTGGCAAACCATAGCCTGTTACTTTAAATTTAACACCTTGTAAAGGCTCTTCTGTATTTTCTGAAGTTTTAATAATTCTTAGTTTTGCTTTTGGTTCATCTTCTACATTTACTGTCGCTACAAAATCACCATCTGCTTCGGTAATAACTTCAATATCATCTCTAGTTTCTCCATTTAACTTTTCAATTGAAATCTCTCCTGTTGCTCCATCTACATGTCCAATAAATCTTACTCTGTCATTATTAAGTTCATATTCATCTGGGGTTCTTATTTCTTCTATTTCATAAACAGTTTCAACTAATAGATCTTCCATATGGATTAATCCATTTGAATTAGTCATAGCTGTTTTGCTTGAAACTATCTCATTGCCATCTAATCTTGAAACTTTATATGTTGCTCCTTGAACTTTCTTATCTTTACCAATTTGATATTTTGTAAGATCTAAAGCAAAATTATCTACTATAACAACACCCGTTTTGTTTGGTTCTGTTTTAGTTCTATATTTTCCTTCAATTGTATCTAAACTAAAGTAAATTCCGTGATGGCTAAATGCTTTTTTATTAAACTCAACTCCAGATGGTATTTCTATATCATAATAGAAATAATAATCTGTTCCTCTATCTATAATCACATCATTGAAGTCAATTAAAAATGTTTTTATATCATCCCAGTTAGTTACTTCACTCGCAAGTTTCCAATTATTACTATCATCTAAAGTTTTTGTTGGATTTTCGTTATCAGAATAATAAACAGTAACTTTTCCATCTAGTTCTTCTGGTAAAATTATTCCTCCACTTTTCATCTTAGTTGTAAATTCAGATTTTAAATCTTTACCGCTTACAACATAAGTATTTCCTTCAAATGGGATTTTTCCAAGAACAACTACTTCGCTTATGGTTTTTTCGTAATTGTTCTTCATATATATTCCAATTCTTGCTGTTGCCTTTTCATCGCCCTGTCCATAAATTGGTTTAATATATGCAACTTTAGGAGATACTACAACAGTTCCTTTGTCATCAAATTCACTAATTGTTTGGTTTGTTATAAGACTGTTTGGTACAACTAAACTTACTCCACATGTTCTAAAACAAACAAGTTCGTTTAGGTTTTCGTCCTTATCTATATCATAGATATCTTCTTTGTTAAAATAATAACTATCTCCCACCTCATTTATCGCATATAATTCTAAATCACAAGAAGCAGTTAATGCTTGAGGATTTGGTGTTATATTAACGTCTAAAGAAATCGTATAACTTTGTGGCTCATTGTTATTATTTTGAGTATAAATTTTTATATACTCTACCTTTTCTTCTTCCATTATTTCATAGCTAATAACATCTACGCCCCAATTATCTATTTCAACATCATTTAATTCTACATCTATTATTTCTTTTGGTATTTTTACTAAAAATATTCCGTTTTTCCATCCCAACTGATTATTTGTTTCATCAGCAGTTGTTGTAATTCGAATGTGATCATTGTATTCAGTGGCTTGTGTTGATAGTTCACTTCTATCTAATGAAATATCTGCTACAGAGAATGATTCTTCATATACAGCTTGATTCATTCTATCTATTTCTATATTTTCACCTAGTTTGAAGGTTAAATATGATTGTATATAACAAAAAGAATCGAATTCTTCTTTAGTAAAGTTGTTTGTGATATATTCATCATCTAATTCTTTTATATTATATATATTCATTGTGCCATTTTCGTTTACGTTGCTTGTTTCAACTCTTACATGTTTAACTGGTGTGCTGTAATAATAAGGGTTAGTATATGTATATGATTTAAGCTCGCTTGCATTTAAATCTAGTATCAATCTATTAGTTTCTGCATCATAAACCTTAATCCAGCCATCTTCTTCTAGAAAATCATTTGTTCTTGAAAATCCAATTCCGACTGTTGTTGTAAATTCATCCATTGAAACTAGTGTATTATCACTTTTTATAAACATATCATTCTTTGAATTATCTGGGCTCTCTGCAAGTACAATGCCTCCTCTATCCCCTTCATCACCAGTTGATACATTCCATGTTACAATGTATCTGTCGTTAGTTTCCGTGCTACTTAAACCATTATAAATTCTTAATGGCTTTTGCTTTTTTACAATTTCTCTTGATGTTGGTTTGTTTACATGAGTTCCAACTGCTATATCTGCAGTTACTACACCTCCACCAGGATATGAAAATCTTATTACTATTGTATTTGTAGCCACATTTGATTTAGCTGGATTTACAAACTCACTATTGGGGTTATTATAACCTTCATAATATGCTTCAACTGGTATATATAAATTAATATCACTTGTTTCTGATTCTCTAAGTGCGTCTAGTGGATAGCTAACATTTATTACATATTCATTTTTTCTTAGTACTCCACTTTTAATACTACCATTATCATTTGTTTCTGCTATTCTACTTATTGAAAATTCTCTATTGTTTGCATTATATGAAAAATTAATATTATTTTCGTTACATGTAACCTCTATAGGTGCATATCCATTTAACTCTGGAATTGTACCCGTTACATGGTTTGAATATATTAATATCTCGTTTTTATATTCTTCGTTACTTACTATAAAACTCAAGTTAAGACTATTGTTTTGTGAATCAATTCTATCGTCTAAATCGTTTGTTTCTTGAGTTAATTGGTTTATCTTTGTAGATAATCCTCCATGCCAATCTGTATTTAATACTATCTCTTTTGTTATATTAGTTTCGGTACCATCTTCTGCAACATATGTACCTGTTAAAATTATTTTATTATCATCTCTTGAATAATTATTTATATTATTACCAATAGCTTGAGCTTTTGATGAAGCGTGTGCATAATTTCCACTTTTAACTAAACCTGTTAATAGTTTTTGTGTTCCACTATGAAGGTCTTCAAATTCAATTGTTTTAACATTGTAGCCAATATAATTGTCCTTAAGTTCATTATCTTTTGGAAGGGCTGTTTGAAAATAGAAATTCTTTCCATTTATCTGAATTTTTCCATCTTTCAAATAACCTTCTGTTTGGACAATTAGTTCCATGTACAATGTATCACTTTGACCCACTTCTCTACACGTTCCTTTTATTCTTTCTGCATATCCATCTCCATCTAAGTCACGTAAAAAGAAAGCACGAAACTTAACATTATCCGTGTTTTCAATGTTATCTTCTCCATCTTCAAATTGTTCATAAGTTCTTGTTACTGCAAGCTCTGCTGCTTCAGCGCTTAATAAGAACTCTTCTTCAGTCTTGTTTAGCATTGTTATTCCCAATAAAACTATTGAGAAAGCAAGTACTAATAAGCTCATCGTTAAAAATACTCTTTTTGTAAGCTTTTCTGTGAAAATCTTCATTTTAATCTCCTCAAAACTTTCTTATAATAATAAAATAATTAAATATATATATAATTTATATTTCTTATTTATATTAGTACATACCCACTATATATCACCCTTTTTTCTTACTTACGGATAGGGTTTGGGGCGTTTTTGGTTACAATGATTAAACTTTAATAAACTTTCAATAACGTTTATTTCAAGCCTATTACATCAATTTTGAAGCTTGCTCTTCCGTAGATTTCTTTAAGCATAAAAAAAAGAATCCCTTTTTTAGGGATTCTTTTTCCACTCTTTAATCTACCATTGTTGATATCTATTCTTCTTTATTTTTTCTTTTATTTATAATGGCTACAGCTATTATTATAACTACACCTATGCATACTAATCCTGCTGCTATTGCATAGAAGATTCTATTTGTTTCACTGTCTGTATCTGGTACATTTGCTACCTTCTCATAATCTGGATCTACCTTTGGAACCACTTTTGTTGAAGTATCTTTCTTTACCACTACTGTATCCCCAGATTTTGCTGGAATAGTTGATTTTGTGTTTCCGTTTCCATCTTGCACTATTACTGTTACTGGTGTTGGTGCTGGTTCTTGAGCTTTTGGAGCTTCTTGAGCCGGAACTTCTTGTTTTGGCTTTTGTTTATACCAGTAGATTACTTCAATTGGTTCTTTTGTCATTAGTCCCATGTTGTTATCTGTACAAGAATACTCATCTGAATATCCAGGGAATTTTCTTGCCTTAGTTCTATATGTATCTCCTATTTTTCCTTCATGTTTTTCATATGCTAGTATTTCTTTGGTGTCTTCATCAATGTGTTTCTCTATTACTATAGCCTTTTCAGTATAGTAATATGTTACAGTAATATCTTGGCTACCCATATGACCTTTATTGTTATTTGGAATTGTTTCATCATCTAGAAGATAATTATCAAATTCCATCGGCTCTATATCGTATTCATCGCCTTCTAGACCATTGTGTGTCTCTTCATATAATACTGTATCTTTAAATACATGCTTTTCTGTTACTTTAACTTCTTTAACATATAAGTATGTTACTGTAGTTGGTTCTTTTGTCATTGTTCCTGATGCATTTTCAGGATACTGATCTTTAACTAATCTGTATCCAGGAATATTTTCTTCTTTTGATGTGTACTCATCTCCAACATGTCCTTTAAATGTAGTTTCTTCTGTTATAGGCTTTCCTGTATTGAAATCAATATATTCTACATTAACTTCAGCTTTTCTTATATAGTAGTAATTGATAATGATATCTTCGTCACCCATCTCACCTCTACCATTTGCAGGTAATCTTTCTATTACAACATCATAATCTTCTAGATTTATAGGTGATGTTTCATAAGATTCTCCTTCGCTTAAAGCTATTTCTTCATTATATAGTATTTCATCGTCAAGAATATCTATATGATTTTCAATTATTCTATTTTGAACTTTCTTATAGTAATAGATAATTTCCACATCTTCTCTTGTAATTGTACCTTCTGGAGTTCCTTCAATTCTTTCAAATTCATATCTTTCAATTGGTTTCTCTTCTGAATGATATTCATCTCCAATATGTCCTTTTATAATTACTGGGTCAATTATATCTTCATTAGTATCAACATTTACATATCTAACTTTAATTAAAGGTAAATAATTATATGTGTATTCTACTTCAATTAGATTATCTGTCATTGTTCCTTCACTGTTTGTTGGAAGATTTTCTTCATCTAATTCATATCTATCAAATTCTTTAGGTAAAATATTATATTCTGTGCCTATTTCTCCTTCATGATATTCTTCATATAATATTCTTCCATCATCTGCATCGATATGTCTTTCAATTACACCAGAATCATATGCTTTATAATAGTAGTAAACATCTTGATCTTCTTTTGTAACTACTACTATTCTATCATCAGGTCCTTTTTCTAGTGCGTATCCTTTTATTGTTATTGGATATGTTTCAAGTTCGTCTCCAACAATACCTTCTTCTGTCATGCTATCAATCTGTTCTTCAGAATCTATATCCATATAATGGATGATAACTTTACCTTTTGGTTCATAGTAAATAGTTTTTATTACATTATCATCATCTATCGCAAATTCTTCATTTACGAAATCTCTGTCTAATACATATCCATCAATTGTTTCAATGTAATCTTCTAAAGAGTATTCTTCAAAATATTTTGCATCTATTTCTTTGTCTGGAATTAATACATCCTCTGTATCTATTCCTTTTTCTTTATACTTAATTATTAAATTTGCATCTTTTAGATAATAATAGATATTTATTTCATCGCCATCATGAACTGTTGCTGGAATAATGGTTTTTTCTTCATCTAACCTATATCCTAAATATTTTTCTCTAAGTTCATTAATATCTAATTGTACTGAAGCTTCATCTTCTAACGCTTTAACAATTTCTGTTACCTCACCAGATGCTTCTTCATCTAATATGTCATCTTTATAATAATTAATTGTATAAACTAATTCTTTGTCTTTATCTGGGTCAATTTGATAATAGTATGTTACCTCAATAGTACCATCTTCGTATTCACCACTTGTTGGCCCATCTGTATCGACAACATAGTAATAATCCATTGCATCTTCTCTAGGTTTTGTTGCATATGGTGCACCAATAAATCCACGTTTTTCTTCATCTTTAGATAAAGTCTTATCTTTTAATAATATAGGATTTTCTGTTCCTTCAAGATAATGATGAACTATTACTGTTCCTTTTTCTTGTTCGTTTTCTATTGTTATTTCTTTTCCATCGTTGTCTAACTCTATAGCTATACTATTTCCTTCAGGAAGTATATATCCGTCTGGTTGCATAATTTCTACAACTGTATATTTGCCAGTTGGAAGATTTAAACTAATCTTGCCATTTTCGTCTGTCATTTCTCTTCTAATTGGTTTATTTGTTAATGAGATACTATTTATTTTTAAATAGTCATCACCTTCTATAGTTTCTGTCGCTCTATTAAATCCGAATTCAAGATAATATAGCTTTCCACCTTCTAATGTGGTTTCTACTTTTTTAGTTTCTTTTACTGGCCCTCTTTCTTCAATTAAATTATCAAAGCAATAAGTATACATACCTTGATGATCATAAAATACAGGCACATTTAATTCATCTAGTATTACAACGTCTGCCATATCATATTTATCACATGCAATTTCGGCATCAACAACTAGTCTATAATCCCCTTCTTTATTCGTCAAATCTATTGGAATAACTGCTCTTGAGGTTGAATTTGGCACATCAGAGTTATTAGAAATATAACTTCCGTCTTCAAGTTTTGTAAATCCAATTTCTTTTTCTTCAGATGTCACTTTATATACTTCTAATCCTGTAATAGCCGCATAATCTTCTATCATATTAGATGAGTTTTTCATATATTCTAAATAAATATTGTATACTTTTCCACCATCAAGAATAGCTTCATATGTTTCGTTGTTGTTTTCCCCGTTAAGAGAGAATACCCTTATTTCTGCGTTACTTGATCTAATTTTGCAGTCAAAGTAATCATTATCTTGATTGTTTTCCATCTTTGTTTTAAATCTTACTGCATATGGTCCTTCTTTATCTGTTAAATCAAGTTCTATTAATCCACTTGATACTTTGTTATTGTTTTCTATTCCGTTGTCGTCTTTGTACTTTTGACAACTTGTAAGTACGTACTCTCCATTAATTTCTACTAATCCACCATCATTTTCTACAACTGTTGCTTCTATATCTGACGCTTCATATAAAGGTTTTTCTCCAATGTTTCTTTCTGCAATTATTTCTTTATGAAAATCAGTTGCTTCATAAGCAGAAATTTCACTAATTGCTATATAATCTTCATTAGTGTTTGCTTCATCTTTTTCATAGTAGAAACGTAATTCATAATTCATTCCATGCTCTAGTGCAAGTTGTATGTTTTCACTTTCTTTAATTTCTTTTATAATATTAAATTCCTGTCTATCTGCATGGCCATAAATTCTTAAAATTTCATTTTCGTTATTATTCAAAAGTTCAACGTCAAAATCTATTACATAATCTTTAGTAGATTGTCTAAGATCAATATTGTATGTTAAATAATCATAAGAATAAGCATCATAATTACCATCTGAATAATGATTTCTGTACCAATTGCTTGATTTGCAAATCCATTTTCCATCGATATTTGAATAATTTTCATTTTCCGTTAAAATATTTAAATATGTTGGATTTCCTTTCTCAGCCTTATATTCTACGTAACCTCTTCCCATGCTGATAGCTTCAGGAAGTTCTATCTTTTCAACATCACCTTCATAGATATCGAAAACAGCATTTGGAACGCCTTCTTTAGTATCTTTATCAATTTTATTAATTGTTAAGTTACTATATATTCTTTCATAATAATAAGTTACAACAACTTCTTCTTCCCCTACAATACCATTTTGGTTTTCAGGAATTTCTACTAAAGAATATAATGAACTTACTCCTTCTAGTGGAGCTGTTTCATAAGTATCTCCAACTTTATGGTATTCTACGCTTCCTTCAGCTAGTTTTCCATTTTCTAGTGGTACACTTGATGCAGTTCCTTCTATATAATAATTAACAATAACTGGAATATCTTTTACAACATAGTAATAAATAACTTCTTGATCTTCTCGGCTATATAAACCTGTTCTATTTTCAGGTAATACTTTTTCTCCATCTATTTCTTCAAGTTCATATTTATCGTTACTTATATTTGGAAATGTTTCATATTTTTCTCCAACTTTTCCATATATTACCTCTTCATCTGCAATTTCTGTTGTTGTTCCTTTAATATAATGATGAACTGTAACTTTTCCAGCTTTTTCATTTCCAATTACATATTCATGTTGAGTATCATCACCAGGTCTAAAGTCTATAATCTTAGGTTCTTCATAAATAAAGTATCCGGTTGGTGCTTTTAATTCTTCTATTCTATATTTACCAAACGGTATTTGTGTAATTGCTTTTCCATTATTATTTGTTTCAATCTTGGTATTAAACAACTCTGAACTATCTAAAGATAACTCAACTTCTTTTATTCTAAGGTAAGATTCTATATATTCATACTGTGACTTTCTAATAAATCCGAAATGTAAATAGTACTTATAGCCGCCCTCAATCATTATAGAAGTTTCTTTCTCCCCATTTTCATATCCTCGGAAATTAAATAATACTATTCCATCATTAGTTGGATTTTCAGGTGCTGCTTCATTGTTATTTAATACAACATAAGCATAATCATTATTTAGGTATTCATTTACTTTAACTTTTAAATTATATAAACCTTCGTAATTTTCTAAGTTTAATTCATATGTTCCCCAACATTCTGAATCATAATTAGTTTTGTTTGAAGAAACATATTCTTCTCCATCTTGAACATACTCAAATACTACTGGCTTTGTGTTATACACTCTATAATTATTTATTACAAGCTGGTCTTCTCCGCCATCTACTGATCCGTCTTTTCTATATTTAAAATGCAAATAGTATTGATTTCCACCTTCTAATAAATAAGGTACTTCATAATCAAATGCTTCTTTATCTCCATAGAAATATCTTGACTCCCATGTGCTATCAGTTGGCTCTCCTTTTGAAACAACTAATTGTCCATAATCTTTATAGTAATCTATTTGAGTAGAATATCTTAGATTAACGACTACTCTAAATTTTCCTGTTTGATTAGTTAAATCAATTGGCACATATGAATCAGCAGTAGTACTATTTACTCCACTTGTAGCTCCATCTACGTTTTCTATTTGCCAAGTTTTTCCATTAGTTGGTATCAAACTTCCATCATCTTGAATATCGAATTTGTAATCGCTAGGATGAGTTAATGTTCCAAGCACTCCGTTTACTTCGTTTTCATAATCAACAGCGTCCCATGGCTTTCCATTTGAAATAAGATTTCCTAAATAGTCGTCTTTTTCAGGTTCTTCTCTTTCTTCAATTTGAGTTAATTCAAATAATGCTCCAGAAAGTGATTCTCCTGTATCTTTATCTACCTTACTAATTGAGAATTTATTAGCTTTTAATCCAAAAGTAGCTTCTATAATTTTGTTTTCTTTTACCTCGGTAAATTGTGGTAAAATATATTTTCCTTCACTATCAGTTTCAAAGTCGATTTCTTCATTGTTGATAGTTACTTTAATTAGTTCGTAACCTTCTTTAGGTGTTATCTCTATAGGTTTAATTGAATCCTCTCCATATTTTACTACTTCATAAATTGATTCCTCACCACCAGAAATAGTTCCACCTTTTGTTCCGTTTACACTCTTAACTCTTGTTTTTACTGAATACTCTTTTACTTTATTTAAAACTTCTAGTTCTTGTACGTTTTCAATCACACGATTTTTTCTTAATAAAACTATTCCTCTTTGGGTTCCAAAAATGTAATATCCGTCATCTTCATCTATTGAACATTTATATTGTTCAACTGGTATATTTAAATCATGGCTCAAAGTTTTTATCCATAGCACATTACCATTTCTATCATAATGAACGGCTACAGCATATCTTGGTCCACCATATCCGTACATACCTTGCTTCAGCATGAGCCGCTCCATCAACAATCTCTGCGGAAGTATTATAGGCTATAGTTACTTCTCCATTAGCACTTACCAAAACATCTGATACCATAATTGGACAATCAGAATTTGAAATATTTTCCGGATTATTGTAAAATGGCTTCCTTGCATACAATCCTTCTATCGTTCTTTTCCATATAATATCATTATTACTTTGATATTTAATCATGTATACATCTTTATTCAAGTTATTAGAATTTAATTTGGCATTATTATCTAATGCAAAATCATTATTAATGTAAAGTTCTTTAGAATTGAAATCTCCTAATACATAATAGCCATCTTCATCATTTGCTATTTTGGTAACAGCATCATTTTTGTCTCCACCATATGATTTAGCAAATTCAATACTATTGTCTTTAGATAATTCAATCAACATTCCATCTGTAGTATCATATCCATGATTATATAGAGTGTTTCCTCCATTAAGAACTATTGAATTAGAATTAAATGATCCTCCAACTATTATAGTGTTTTCTTTTATAATAACTGTACTTAAAACTTCATCTTTTGTTGAACCAATTGAATAACCCCAATCATAAATTCCATTATCATCAATGCTTACTACAAAACCATCTAATCCACCTTTGTTTATTAATGATATATCATCTAATCTTAATAACGAACCAGAATACGAACCAGTTATGTAATAGAAACCTTCATTTTCAACAATATCAGTAAGTTGGCCATCTCCACATTCAACATCTTTAATCCATTGTAAATTTCCTTCTGAATCTATTTTAATTATTAATCCATTATTTGTATTATCTTTTAGATAATCTCTCTCATTTGTCATATTTATTGTTCTTGATTTAGATGAGGCTATTAAAATAATGTCTTCATTTTCTGTTAATATTGCTTTAGATGCAAGATCATCGTTTTTTCCACCAATTATTTTGTACCAATCTATTTTTCCATTTATATTTGTTTTTACAATTAAAATATCATTATTTCCATATAGTTCATCATATATTTGGTTTTCAAAGCCATTATATCTAGTTAAGTTGTAAACTGAAATCAATCCACCATCATATGTTCTATAGGTATTAACAATTTTTTCTGTACTTTGAGAACTTATATCTGTTCCAAAAAGAGTTTTGCTTTCTATTTCTTCACTATTTATAATGTTCATAGTTGCATAAAATCCAAAATAATGAAATCCACCTTTTGTTGATTTAATTTGATATTCTCCAATATTAAATGAACTACACATAGATCCACCGACAATATGTAAATAATCTTCTTCATCTACAAAAAGGCTATTAATCTCATCTGCATCATCATTTCCAACTGAAATTGCAGAATTAACATTTCCTTGCTCGGAAAGTTTTACTATTACACCTTCTAAATATGAAGTCCAATGATTGTTATTATATTGGTTTCGAGAGGTTAATGTAAACTCACCCACTTGAGCTCTTTGACTAAATGTTCCTACTGCAGCTACTTCTCCGTTATTTGTGTTACAAACGTCGTTAATTGTACAATCTATATTTAAATCATAGATTATTTCTAAAGTATCAAAATCTAATTTTATTAGTTTCTTATTATAAGACATGTAAACACCGTCATTTAGCACTTTTAACATCGTAATATCTGTGTTTGTTTCTCTTTCTAATGTGTTACTTAAAACAAGATTTCCATCAGAATCTAATAAAATCACCAAATTTTTTTCAGTATTTTCTGTTCCAATTGTTCTACCATCGATAGTTATCTCTCCATATAATGCTCCAGCCAAAATTAAATTATCCTCATTTTTAGCTATCTTTTGAAATTCAATTCCTGAACCACATGCAAATAATTTTGCATCAATTGGATTAAAATCTAAATCGTACGTAGCAATAAAACTTTTGGTTTTATTTGTTCCAAATTCATCAACTAAAACAATATCAGATGAAATACCAATTCTTGTTGATGTGCTTGTTCCAAGAATTACTATTCCATTTTCTGTTTTTTGCATTCCTCTAGCAGAATATGAAAGAGCTTTTGAACTTACTAAAGTTCCGTCTAAATTATATTTATATATGTTACTACCGTTGTAGTTGGCTCCTAATACATAAAGATAATCTCCATCAACAAGTGAATCTTTATATGCAAATCTATCAATTCTTATTCCTTGTAGCCATTCTGCCGTATCGTTTTTATCAAGCTTAACTACTAATCCGTTATTGTAATAAAAAGTTCCTCCCCATTGAGAATAAGTTGTTGCATTTGATTCTATAGTGAAATCTCCAATTGTTAAACTCTTTCCGCCATATGTTCCAACAAATATCTTTCCACCATCTTCTGTTGGATATTCTTTAAATATTTCAGTACTAATATAGCCAAGATCTTTGCCTAAGCCTTTACCACTTTTGCATAGTATTTGAATTTTATTATTAATTTCAGATGACTTTCCAATTCCAAAATAATATATTTGTCCATCTAAATCATATTTGTCATCACTTGTTTTAATTTCGACAGCTTTATATGTTCCTTCAGGTAAATCAATTGAAACTTCTCCGTTTGAATCTGTTTCAACTAAATAATATTCTCTGCCGTCTATGATTTCTCTATTACCAACTTTCTGACCTTTACTATTTACAGCTGGCTCATTATCTGAATCAGCTTTATATATAGCAAATTTAGTATTGGCTAAAGGAAGACCTGTATCATTATCTTTTTTAACTATTTTAAAAATAGGATTATCTTCAATTATTAGTTTAACTGTATTATCTTCAACATTATATTTTCTTGCTTTTTTGTCCTCTCCACTTAATTCTTCAAATTCAAGAGTTCCATTATTTAGTTTTACTCTAAAGTCTATATCTTGTACTTTTACATATCCTTCTGGAACTACTATTTCTTTTAATTTATATGTTTGAGGAATTCCCCTTGATTCTTCGTATAGATATAAATCACTTATTGTTAATTTTCCATTTGCGTCTGTCTCGTATCTACCTATTTCTTTTCCATCTTTCATAAGCATGAATTTTGCGCCAGGAATATAGGTTACATCTCCATAGTTATTATTAATTAATTCTTCTGCTGTAGCTTCAACATTTGTATAAGTTTTTATTTTTAGGATTTCAAGATTATATGTTGGTATCTTATTATCTATCATCTCCATATTAACAACTGGTTTTCCATTAGTTGTCTCAACATTATAGTTAGTTACTGTATTATTAGAATCAACAATCTCAGCCTCATAGTTTCCTTGATTGTTAGAAACCGTTAACACAGCCATATTATCCAAATAATAATCTGTAGCTTTTATCTCTTCGATATAATACTCTTTTCCAACAAAAATGTTTTCTATGGTTGCAATTCCATTATCATCTGTTGTTGCATACTTTACGTTATTTGGATTGCTAACATCTACTATTGCATATTTAATTCCAGAAAGTACCTCTCCTGAATTTGCATCCTTTTTATTGATTACAATTGATGCGTTTATTTCGTCTTCAACATTAACTGTTGCTTTATACCCGTTACTTTCTGTTTTTACTATAGTTACATCATTTCTTGTATTTCCATTATATTTTTCAATACTCATCTCTCCGTTAGTCATATCGACATTAGCTCTGATTATTACTGATTCTCCATTTAGTCTATATTCTTTAGGAGATTTAATTTCTCTAATTTCATAATAGTATCCAGCATATAAATTATCTAGTAATACTTTTCCGTTTGAATCTGTGATAGCTGTCTTACTTTCTAATACCTTTCCTTCATCGTCTAGTTTAGAAATTTTGTAAGTTGCTCCTTCAACCATAATATCGCTATTTGTTTGGTATTTATTTAGTTCTAAATAATACTTTTCTGATAGCATAATACCAATTTTTGAAGGTTCTGTTTTAGTTCTATATTTTCCTTCTGGAGTATCTAGACTAAAGTATATTCCATAGTGACAATATGATGTTTGATTTAAAGAAACAGTTGATGGAATTTCAATGTTATAATAGAATGAATAATCTTCTTTTTGTGCAAGAACAAGATCATTACATTTTATTAAATATGTTTTGATTTTTGACCAATCTTCTACTTCGCTAGAAGTCATCCATCCATTTCCTAAATCTTCGACATCTCCATTAGGTTTTGCTTTTTCTGAATAATATATAGTTATTTTGTCTTTTATTTCATCTGGTGCAATAATTCCTGGATTTAACATTATTGCATCAAATTCCGAATTCAAATCTCTTCCGTTTATTACATATGTATTTCCTTCGAAAGGAATATTTCCTAGTATTTCTATTTCACTAACAGAACTTGTATAGTTGTTACTTAAATGAATCCCAACTTTTGCTCTGTTTTTATTTATTTGATTCTCACCATAAATTGGACTTAATTCTGCTGTCTGAGGACATACTATTATAGTTTCTTCATTATCAAATTCACTTAATGATTGACTAGCAAGAAGAGTATTTGGTGAAGAAAATTCTGTTCTGCAAGAGCTTTTGCATACTCTTTCATCATAATCATTATCGCTATCTATATCATATATATCTGCAGAATAACCTGCATAGTTTTGAGTTGCCTCATTTGTACCATATACCTCAAATGAAGACGTTCCAGATGGTGTCATTGGGTTTGGTGTAAATTTAATATATATAGAAATCCTATATTTTTCATTTTCTTCGTTTTCAGTTATTATTTTTATAAATGAATGATTATCTTTTTCTATTATTTCGTAACTTAATATCTCAACACTTGGATTACTTATTTTTACTTCATCAATATCTAAAGAAAGAATTTCATCTGGGATTTTAACTAAGAATTCACCATTTTTCCAACCAAGCTCACCAAAGCCGCTCGCCATAGCACTGATTGTAATACTCTCTCTTTCATATCCTATTTGAGTAGATAATAAGCTTTTGCTAAATGATAACCCTAATGAACAATATGGATTAATATAATAAGCTGTTGATTTTTTTTCAAATCTGCTTTCATTAATAATTGCAACTAAAGTGTTTTCTACATGTGTAATTTTATCAAATTCTTCTCTAGATATATTTGATGTAATTATTTCATCATCTAGCTCTTTTTCATGAAATACTCTAAATATTGAGCCTTCTTTTAGTCCACCGATTTCAACTAATATATGTTTTACTGGCATATTATAATAAAATTTATTAGATTGTGTATATTTAGTTATTTCTTGTGATGGTATTCCTAATAATAAATTACCAGTGTCGCCATCATATACGTTTATATATCCATCTTCGCTAAATGCTTTGTTAGTTGCGTAGAAACCAATTGCTTTATAAGAAGCTATATCTGCTAAACTATATTTTGTTCCATCACTCTTTATGAAAACATCATCATTACCCAAGTTTTCTTGTTTATCATAAAGCTTTGCTTGACTTATATCAGTATCACCAGCTTCAATCTCCCACATAACAGGATAATTATCATCTGTTTCAAAAACACTT
>JAEEGL015153635.1_pt1 | contig 21121 bp, 12 predicted proteins | sample 9134231 | NCBI WGS metagenome assembly JAEEGL01 (sample SAMN16246548, study PRJNA631951) | gut metagenome | biome: gut microbiome; feature: rumen; material: fiber-attached | host: Bos | place: Iran: Karaj | collected 2018-10 | reverse complement strand
TCGACATAATAATCAACTAATGTCCACATAGGACATAACGAAATGGCATCAGCATACTGTTTTTTGTGTAAGTCCAGATAGTGCTCATGTTTTGTTTGGTTAAAAAAACGGATGTATATACCGACTTTATAAGGTTTGGTTGTGTTGGGTCGTTCCCGCCGTATACCGGCAAGCCAGAGTTTGTGCTTAGCTAGAATTTCGTTTCTCTCTGATTTGTTGTCCAACAAAAAAGAGAATTGACTTACTGGATCAATCTGTAATTGCGGGGTGTTATCCGGTTGCTCTTTCATAAAGGATCCTCCTTTATAGACACTATATAGGAGGATCCTTGTAATAAAAATAAACCGGAAGTCATACATATGACTTCCGGTAATAAAATGTGAAAAAAATTAGTCGTCAAGAATTGTTTTCTTTTGTGCATCCAGTGATTGTTTCATTTGACGAGCGATTTTCATGATGGATTCCGCTTCAAACTGATTGCATCCTTCGAGCAAATTTGCAAACTCCGCGTGATATCCCATGGAAGGAGCTGACGTATTAAGCCTTAGAATATCGTCTGGGGATACATCCAAAGCCTCTGCGATTTTGGCAAACGAAACAAGCCAGATCATCGACTGTCCATTTTCTATACTGTTGATAGATGTGGTAGATAAACCTGCCATAGACGCCAATCTTTCTTGAGTTATGCCGGCCTTTATGCGTATTTTTCGGATCCGTTGACCTATTGTCTTATAAAACTCTTCGTAAATATCTTTCAAAAGGAAACCTCGCCACTCGTTTAGATTTTTCTATACTATATCAAGAGATGGCTATACGAAACATAAACGAAGATATATAATATTAACTATCGTTTATGTTTTGGCGTTTTTTTTGTTGGAGGATAATGCCGTGTCATTAGATAATCACGCCCTTGGAACAAGAATCAAATCCATTAGGCGAAAGAGGGGTTTATCTCAAAGTGAGTTATCGGAGATTGTAAATAAATCACCGACATATATCTCATTTATCGAAACCGGTAACAAAAGTATGAGTCTAAAAATGTTTGTTGATTTAGCGAATGCGTTAGAGGTATCTGCAGACGAACTATTGATTGACAGTTTGGATAACATCACTGCAGTATCTTGTAAGATTGGGCTTGATTGGCTGACAGACTGTGATTCAAATGAAAGAAGGATTCTTCTGGAAATACTAAAAACCGCAAAAGAAGTACTCCAAACAAACAGGGCATTATTAAAAACAACTGGGCGATGAAAATAATGCCTGGAACATCAATTAACCACTTTTGGTTTTCCCTAAAATGTAGGAAAAACCTCTCAATTCAACAATGTATGTATGTCAGGTGCCAGATACATGCGAAATCGAAAGATGAAATAGATTTCTATTCTAAAAATGTCATCTAAAATGAAAAAGAACCAGACCTAGTTTTCTGGGAAACTGGTTCTTTTTATGTGGATAACAAGTCAGTTTTTGCCACATTCATTTAGTTTTTAATATGCGAACGTTTAAAGATATAAAGAACAATTAATATTGTTTTTTACTGGCGAATGGATCTATACAGTTAATATAACTCGAAAGGTGAGTTTTTACTGTTAAGAATCGCGAACGCGAAAGAATTCACGATTACTTGTATGCATATGTTATAATAAAAATGGCGGTATATATCGTCTTATTAGCTAATCAAAGGGAGCATTAAGAGGTAAAACGATGGCGGTATCGTATAAAAAACTATTTAAATTGATGATAGACAAAGATATTAAAAAGAAAGATCTCAAAGAAATAACAGGTATTAGTTATTCCACATTATGGAAGCTTGAGGTCGGAGAAAATGTTCAAATGGATGTCCTTGAACGAGTTTGTCGAGCGATGAATTGTACTTTGGATGAAATTGTTGAATTTGTCAGCGATTAATAGTTTAGAGCAAGAAGCAAGATTGCATGGTACTAGAAAAGTGCGTTTGGACATTTGGGGGTAACATTAACGCGCTGTGTTGGGTTAATAGGAGTATTTTACAATGGCTGTTTTTATTGGATCCGAACTTCAGACAGGAAATTGGGGTGAAGATTTCTTTATTAAGAAATTGATGGAGTATTTAGATGACTCATATGTCATTTATAGAAATCGGCCTGTCTTTGGTGCGCAATTTGATGTAGCGTTATTCGCGCCTAAATTGGGCATTATTATATTTGAGATTAAAGCTTGGAAGCCTGATACGATCAAACACGTTAAGAATGGCGATTGTATTGTCATAAAAGGCATAGATAAGGACTCGGGAGAGGAGCGTGAAGTCGAAGAAAATCCTACAAATCAAGCACGTGGTTATGTATATAAAATGCGCAGTAAGATTCGCCAGAAGACAGGGAAATCCCCCCTTGTCTATGAAATGGTGTGCTTTCCAAATCTTACAAAAGCTGATTATGATCTAAAAGGAATTGAGCCCGTATGTGAGTTTGAAGAAACTTTGTTAAAGGAAGACTTAGCAACAAGATCAGCCTTTATAACAAAGATGAACACCTGTGCCATTAATCATAGAAATGCGGCAAAATACTCAAGTGATTTCAATGCGGATTTAATGTTCCGTGTGCGTCAAATTTTTGAAACAGACCTGAAACTGGAAGATCAGACTATAAAGAATACGGATCTTGTAGAGTATATGACACCACCAAAGAAGGTGCCATACTCTATCGTCTCTTTTATACCAGAGAGTGAAGATGTACAAGAAAAAGTAAAACAATTAGCATGCCATTATGCCAATGGGACAAAACTATATCTGATGGTGGCTGCCAAGTCTGTGCTTGTGACTATAAAAAAAGAAATAAATGCAGTCATAAAAGGAAAGGGCCTTGCAGCAGATGGTCAAGATCTTGTGATTGATTTTGATGGTGAAGGTGAAGATGTTGAGATTATTGATAATGCTTTTAACGTATTCAATTGCGCAGCATATTTGATACCTGACGCAGAAGATGATTGGAAGTATTTTGTATCTATTGATGGTGCCATTTCGTCCGATGAAGAAAGAGCGGTTATGGAGGCTGCAGATCAACGAACAAATTTCAATATGAATCAGTTCTTGATTGAGCACGCTGATATTGAAAAAAATGTGATTGTACGCGCCGGGGCAGGTACAGGGAAAACCTATACCATGATATCGAGAATCGCCTATATCTGCTACAAGCAAAACTGCACAATGAAAGAGATGGCGAATCGTATTGTTATGATCACATTTACAGATGATGCCGCCAATCAGATGGAAGAGAAAATAAAACAGCATTTCAATGATTATTATCTGTTAACAGGTAATACGGACTGTTTAGCATTTATCAATCTGATTGAGGGAATGCAGATTAGTACCATTCATTCTTATGCCAAAAAGATAATAAATGCCCTTGGACTAGAATTTGGTTATGGTACGGAACTCTCAATTACTTCTGGTGAGTTTAAACTGCGTCAGATTATTGCGGATACGGTGGATGCATATATCGTTGAAAAACAGAAGAAAAAGGGAACGGATTATGTAAAAAATCTCGGGATGCCTATTTATCAGATTAATAAGAATATACTCACAATGCTTACAAGGTTACATAATCAGAGCGTGGATGTTGCAAGTTTGAATAAAGATAGTTTTGGGAATAGTTTGCCAGGGGAAGCAACAGATCTTCATGAGCTGATAACTGCTGTAATTCCTGCAATAGAGCAGCAAGCGAATGATTATTATCGTAGAGAAAACCGGTTGCATTTAAGTAACATGATGTCTATGCTCGATCTGTGCATTAAAAATGATAATAATGTGCAAAGATTGTTGAAAATGCAAACTGGAAGACCACAGTTCATGTTCGTCGATGAGTTCCAGGACACGGATGACGTACAGATTGAAGCTTTAACAAGAATCGCAGAATTGTTACAATACCGACTCTTTGTGGTAGGAGATGTAAAACAATGCATTTACCGCTTTCGTGGAGCTAAGGAGAATGCTTTTGAGAAACTAAACTATAGTGGTAATAAGGATTGGGCTCTTTATTCCCTGGTTAAGAATTATAGAACAGACAAAGACCTTCTTGATCTGTTTCATCAGAGCTTTTCTAACATGGGCGCCACTTATACCGATGGGGAGCAACTTTTAATCTACGGTGGTGAAGATGGGTCTGAAAGTGCAAGGTTGAAAGGAACAAAGTCTTTCAACGATACTCTTCAAAGAAAAACATATTATAAGAAGGTTGCTATTTCTGAGGAAGATGATCGTATTCCTGCATTATTCCGAGAGGTCGATCGGCAGAAAAAACTGATTGAAAAACGAGAACAAGAAACCGGAGAAAAGTTGCATGGGAAATATAAGGAAATTGCTATTCTTGTTCGAGAAAACTGGCAAGCTGAAACGATTAAAAAAGAAGGAAAGTCCAGAGGGATTGATATTCTGACGAACACTGGAGGAGATCTCTATATGTCGGAACCGGCCCTTGATATGCTCACTCTCGCCAATGCATTATTACACTATGATGAGTCAGACTATCTGTATGCTCTTGTTTCTTCTAACTTTATTGGTGGTGGTGCGAGTAAGGGGCAGATGTATGCTCTACGTGAACGGGAAAGCAAAAGTAGCTGGAAAAAGACAAAAGCACAAGAAATTAGTCAGACAAAAGTTTTACAGGATGCTATCAATAGAGAACTGTCTTCAGCAGATGATGATGCATGGAGAAACTGGAATCAAGTCGTGAAGAATCTGCGCACGATGCCGGTATTACAAGTTCTTAGGAGATTGTATCAGGCCTTGAAACCTTGGGTAAAATATGGGCAGGATAGCAGCAGAAAGCGGAATAATTATAAACTAAATGTTGATTTATTGTTTGAAGAACTGATACGTTCTGTCAACTCAGACTCCGTTTCTATTAATTCACTAATCGATGTTTTAAAGGCGAATATAGTAAGCCAAAAGAATGTTGATAGCAGAGAACTAGAGGATACGAGTTCAGATGAAGTTACAATACGCTGTATAACCGTACATAAAGCTAAAGGATTGGAATATGGGTCAGTAATTCTGCCGTATTGCGCATTCTCTATAGACAGGATGAAACGAACAGATATGAATGTGTCGGTTTTTCCAGGAAAGGATGTCCGTATAGGATATCAAATGAAGTATGATGTCGATCATACTAAGGTAACTTATCAAAATACTATTTTTGATGAATCTTTAGAAAAGAACGAACGTATGCGTGAAGAGGCAAGAGTCTTGTATGTGGCCATGACTCGTGCTATCAGTTCTTTCTCTTGGATTTCACTTGAAGGAAAGTCTGGAAATTGCTGGCAGAATCTGATATGGGAGGAACAATAATGTCTTTTAAAATATATACATATGCTGATCCATACAGAATTTGCGAAACAGATTTTTGGAAAGAAATCAAAACGTATCCCCACCTCTGTGCATCGAGAACTTTAGTGCGGGGCTTAATTAGCGTGCTTCCCGATGTGGAGGTGCAAACACTAATTTGTCCTATTGATTCTATCGTTAATGACCATCTCTTTAATGATTGGACAAACAACATCAGTAGAAGGATACAGCAATACAGCGAGATAGGAAAACAGTATCGATACTTGCATGATGAAAATGTAGAAGGTTGGAATATAGACGATGTAAAATATGAGGCCTTAAATCATAATAGAAATTCCATGTTGGATGCAGTGCGTCTTTTTATCGAGTTGGGAATAGATGCAGATTCGCTAGATGTTAGTAGGCTTAATATTGAACACAGACTTTTTGTTTATCTTCTTAAGCTAGCAGAGAAAAATGACTTGTTTAGGCTTCCAAAACTTCCGAATAAGAACGGTATAATAGAGTGTTTTCAGAAACAGGCATTATTTGAAAAAGAAGATAAGGAAAGGCTGAATGCGAGAAATCCTCACGTAGATGTGGCGACATATGATAAAGAACGCAAGCAGATTGACCGTATGATTCAAGCCATGCAGAATTGGGATGGAAATCATGTTGTTGTGCATGGTGTTCATCAATTTACACCACTACAGCTGCGACTACTTACTTATCTTGACAAACTTGGTGTGGAGGTCATTTTTCTATATAACTATCTTCCTAGTTATAAAGAGATTTATTCTTCTTGGAATTATATCTACCAACAATTTGACGCTCCGATACATCATGATGAAATAATTACCAATTATCAACCTGATCTGCAATTTAAACGGGCAGGGAAGGCAATAGCTGAAAACATGGCCCTCTTATGTGAAGAGGGTGTATTAAGAAAAAATCCGACAATACAGGAAAACTATCAGTATTATAAAGATGAACGCGTTGTTGGGTTTGATAATTTATCAGAATATGCAGGATATGTGTCGGATCTCTTTGCGGAAGCAGAGACTCGAATCAAAGAAGAAACTGATGCCGAGAACATAGGTTTGCCTTCCAAAGCAAAGAAAAGTACAGCTTTTGTACTTTCCAGAATGGAAGATGTTATCTATACAGCTAACAAGGATGTGGATGATTTATTGCAAGTATATCATCCAGAATATTCAAGAAATAGACATTTTCTTGCTTATCCAATCGGGCAGTTTTTCATTGCACTCTACCAGCTTTGGAATGTAGAGACCGGAGAAATAAATATAGATTATGGGCAGTTGCGTGCATGCGTCAACTCTGGAATATTGACAGAATATAACACGTCCCGGCTTCTTAAAACATTGATGAATTTGGAACCGCTCTTTTCGCACGTAAACACATTCTCGGATTTTAACGTTCTTTTTAACAGATACAAAGAAGAGTATTTACAGATAACGAGCGCAAGTACAACCGTAACATCTCCAGCATATCCGTTTAGGATGCTGAATCTTTACAATACTTATAAAGTTTCTCGAGATGAAATAGAGGAACTTTACAACGCTATATCCCAAGTAAATAGTATTGCAATAAATCTATTTGGAACTGCTTCGTCCGACGAACAATTTCAGTTTGGAAGTCATTTTAGCCGGTTGCGGGATTTTGTTGATAGCCGACAGACTACCCTCGCTAATGAAGAAGAAAAGGATTTGATTGGAAAACTACTTGATAGATTGGAGAATGTGCAAAAGCAGTTATCTGTAGAGGATAGGACAGGCACCTTGGATGATCTGAAATCTGGGTTATATTTCTTCCTAAAACAAAAGGAAGAACCCGTGTCCGATTGGTTTGTTCGTAACTTTGAACAGATAGACGGAGATGTACTATTATCAAAAAAACAAAACAAACCCGGCGGGATTAGGAAGGTATATCACTTTGCCTGCGTATCGGACAAAGATATGAACCGAACAGTAGACGAGCTTCTTCCTTGGCCATTATCTGAAATGTTCATTGAAAAAGCATATAATCCTAAAGAACTACCATTTCAAGTGTATTATGCGGCTTTGGGTGAGCGAAGCAATTTCTTACGATATGCATTGTTTTATGGACTCTTTTTCAGCCAGTGTGATACAAAAATAAGTTATGTTAGACACTATGACGAAGATGCAACTGATTATTATGAACTCTTACGTCTAATCGGATTGAGAGAGGACGATAATCCAGCGCATCGAGTCTTTTTTGAACCCTATATTCAAACCACTGTAAGAACGCAAAAGATTACCAGTATTAAATGTGATAACGAACAGCTGGCAGCGATGTTTTTGTGTCCATATCGTTATCTGTTTGATTATATTCTAAATAAAACGCCCGTGCTTTCCGGTACATTTTTGATGCAGAGGTTCTTTGTGAACATCCTTATAGAGAATGCCTGGCGTACAATGCAAGGAAAAAGGCAAAGAGATATGGTGGCGAAACTACCACAGATAATTAATTCAGAATCATCAAAAATTGAAAGATATTTCCCGTTTTTTATACCTTCTGAAATTATAGATATGAAGCGACAGGTGGAGAACTATATTTCTTCAAGAGTGTTCATTGCAGGATACGATAAAGTTAGAGTACTTGATCAAGACCATATGGCCTTGAGAAAAACTTTTGGTACAGCTGAATTCCAAGAGGATCTACAGGATCTACCCAGGAAGAATAGGTATTCGGAATTTGAAGATCTTTCAACCCAGAAACAGGGAAAAAAGAGTTATTCTCTGCATAAACCCAAAATAGAAAATAGTATTTTAGTGGATTGTGTGCTGAAATATTTGAATGAAAGTGAAGAGAATTACGAGCGCGCAGGCAGCTGGTGCGCGTTTTGCCCGGATAATGGAATATGTCTGGCTGCATATGAAGAAAAGAGATAAGAAGAATTGAAGGGAGATCGCACGTAATGCTAATTGGCCAATATGTTAGATGTCCTATTGTACTTGAAAAAAATGACACCTTTTTCCCGAGAAGTTTTGTACTTGCAAAAATTCTGGAAATCAATGAACTGTCTGGTGAAGTAAGCGTAAAACTTTTTGATTTAAAAAACAGCAAACGTTTTTATTCGCACGCTTTTGATCAGCAGTGTTTCCCCATTGACAAGGTCGATAGGTGTGGCGCAGCCAAGGATGCTCCGGTCAATACACCGGATGGACCTGGTGTTATTATTTCGAGGCGGCTTGAAAAGAAAAAAGATGCTTCTTATGAATACTTTGTTATATTACACAATGGAAAGATAAGGAGCTATTTTGAAGAAGAATTAGAAATAGAATATTCCGCTGCAGATTATTTGCCAATTAAGCAAATGATGCGATATGAGTTTCAAAACCCGTCCTGGTTTGCTAATAGGCTGCAGGTAAGCGGTAATATGCATATGGTCAATAACACGGTGTATGGTTTTAAGGAATTGGTGGGTTGTCGAACTTTTCTCATGGCACACCAAATTAGTACCATTGTACGTGCATTTGAGTCAAGGCCCATACGATATATGCTGGCTGACGAAGTAGGACTTGGCAAGACTATCGAAGCTTGTTCTATCATCAAGATTTTAAGCACTGAAAAAAAGGATCTGCGGGTATTATATATTGTTCCGGGTTCTTTAGCACAGCAATGGGTGAACGAACTGAAATACAAATTTGGGATATCTGCTACCTTGAATACCGGGATTGCAAGATATGCGAATCATGTTATTGTTGCGCTTGAAGATCTGGACGAGTTTAATGATGTTCTTGCATATTCATGGGATGTACTTATAGTAGATGAGACACATAGATTGTTATCTCAGGAAGATAAATATGAGCTTGTATTAAATATGAGCAAAGCGACGGAGAATGCTCTGTTTTTAAGTGCGACTCCAATTCAAAACCGTAAGGAGGAGTATTTGCGCTTACTTACCCTACTACAACCTGAACAGTATGGTAGGATGGAGCTTTCAACCTTTTCGTCCTTATTGTCAAAACAAAAAAAGATACAACGTCGTGTGAATGGATTAATTTCGCACATGAACCATTATGAGGATTGGAAAGACGACTCTCTAGATAAGCTGAAAGAACTTACAGAAGAGCTTTCTGATGAACATTTATCAAATATCGTAAAGAGTATCCGATTTGATACAGAAGATATAGGTAGGGCTTCCATGGAGCAGGCACTATCTTATATTTCTGAGAACTATCGCATTGAACGAAATGTAGTTAGGAATAGAAGAGATTTTGTATCAGAAGTGCTTGGCACAAGAGAACTATATGCTTTTCCATATCATATGAAGAGTTCTGAAGACGGCTACAGTGAAAGAAATGTGTATTATGCTGTGCTTGATTATATCTCTGCAGGAATTGGTGAAGATACTATAAGTATAGCCAAAGCAAGAAAATATCTGCAAGCTATGTTTAGTTCTCCCTGGGCGTTGAATAGTGTTCTAGAGACCGCAAAAGAAAAAGATGACAATCTTGAAGCACTGGTGCATCTATGGATTATGCAGGCTGAGGATGAGCTAAAGCAAGCTCCTTATTTATTGGACGAAGCTCCAGATGAGATAAAAGGAAGATTGCTATATGCACTTGATTATATGGAACAGGAGATAAGCGATTCACATGATAACAACGGTAAAGTAGTCGTTTTCTCAGAGTATCCCGAGACTTTGTGGAAATTTGGAGAGCTTTTGAGTTCCAGGGGTATAAAAAGCGTTTGCTTTACTGCAAATATGTTGCGTGAAGAATTGGAAGATAGCGTATACGAGTTTCAGAATAACATAGAGTGTCGTGTAATCTTGTGCGATGCCACCGGTGGTGAAGGTCGCAACTTCCAAAATGCAGATTGGGTGTTCCATCTAGATCTACCATGGACTGCCAATTCAATTGAACAGCGGATCGGGCGATTAGACAGGCTTGGACGAGAGAATAATCATCTGACTGTGAATTCAGTTGTATTTTATAGTGAGGAATCAGTAGAGTCCCAGCTTTTTACCATATGGGATAGAGGTCTTAATCTGTTCAGGCGGTCTTTAAGTGGATTAGAGATTATAACGGGAGATTTGAACGAAAGAATAGATGAAGCCTTAGAGGATGATATTTACAACGGACTTGAAAATGCGTTGGATGATATTATCGATATGACAGAAGATACAAGAGATGCGGTTGAGGAAGAGCAGCTTTATGATTCTGGAAGTGTGATCTATAGGCCACTTTCCATAGCCATAAAACAAATGCTAAACACTTACAGTGGTGGAGAAAACGAGTTGTTCCGTGTGTCTATGCTCGGATGGGCTAACCAGGCCGGGTTAAGAAGTACCGTGAACAATAATGGAATCGTACAATTTGCCGAATCTATGTTTTCGCCTCGGGCTGCCATTCAATCACTTTTTGTTCCACCAGATTGGAGCTTGTATGAAAACACGGAAATTGTGAGAAAAGAAGGTAGAATCTTAGGGACCTTTGATCGTGCAACGGCAATTAAGCGGGAGGATCTATTGTTTTATGCACCAGGGGATCCTGTCTTCGACAGTATCATAGGCAATGCGCTCGACAATGGGCGTGGGCGTTGTTGTGCTATCGCTTCTCGTGCGCCATTTGACTTTAAAGGTTTTGTATGTGTTTATAAGGTAGAACCATGGGTAAACTATCTGCTCGAAAAAAAGATTTCCATACAGATGTTGTCTCAGTTTCGCATGTATCTACCAATGAGACAAATTGTGGTCAGTATTCCTTTCGCGGGTTTTGAAAATGTTTCGGAAAAAGATTTGAATGATTTCCTCTCCAAAGTAAAGAATATACGTGATGCGGATCATCTTGGGCAGCGTTCTGGAAAAAACGGTGCAATCTCTCCATTAGAAAGCTTCATTCAGAAACACCCAAAGATTGAATGGGAGAATACAGTAACTAAAGTGGCAAAGATATCCAAAGAGAAAGCTCGTCAGAAAGTAAAGGAGCTTTCTGATTTTGAAACAGCCAAGCGCGAGATCAACCGTATCGTAAGCGGTTATGAATCAGAAAACATTTATCTAGGCCGAGATGTAAGTCAAATTGAAAAGATAAAGGAGCGATACGAGGCTGTATATTATGCGCTGTCTAATCCAATTCTCACATTAGATTCCATTGCGTTGATGTATCTGACAAGGAAGTAAGATTATGGACTATATGGAAGTGTTTCAGGCGTATTTAGAAGGTTCACTAAGTATTAATTCTGCCGAAATACAAATAGGAAGTCTATTAAAAAAACTTAATGAGTCTGGACATACTAAAGATTTGGCAAAGGCTTCCCTGTGTATGACATATTTTAAGCGATATGAACAGTATAATGCCGAAAAAATAAAATCCGGTGATTTCATGCTGTTTATGCGGGATTTTGTTTTATCTGTTGGCCGCTTTCGTTTTCCGCGATTAGTTACGGATGCCGTAAGAAGGGACGGAGATCCCTTTGGTGTTTTTGTGGCCGCGGATGGTGCTGTAGATGCACTTGAGATAATACCGAAAGGTATAGAGGAAAATACACGCTTTATAAATGAAACTTATCACTTTGAGGAAGGCGGTATGGAAGCAAGGGAAGGAGCTTCTGGTGATGCATATTTACGTCATCATACAAAATTTCATTCCTATAGATCATTTGAACAGAAGCTAGCTGTGCATAGTGCGATAGATCTTCCTGATAATCACACACTCATGATATCCCTTCCAACAGGGGGTGGGAAAAGCCTGGTCACACAACTGTTGGCATCATTTCATCGAAAGCTTACGCTTGTAGTAGTCCCTACTGTATCTTTGGCAAAAGATCAATATTTACAGGCTAAGGAATGTTTATCTGAGGAGGAGATTAGAAAGAATATTTTCTGCTACCAGAGCAATAACGATAACAGCATATTGATAAAGGGGATCGAAGAAGGGACAGCGAGGCTTGTTTTCACATCTCCCGAGGCTATATTGAAAGGGGAATCGTTTAGGGAAGCTTTGAGAAAAACCGCAGAAACTGGATATCTGCATAATGTGGTGATCGATGAAGCGCATATTGTTCCTGACTGGGGTGTTAATTTCAGACCGGAATTTCAGTTGTTTTCAATTGTCTTAAGGGAATGGAAACGTTTATCAGGGGAAAAAATCCGTACATATCTTCTTTCAGCAACACTGTCGGATGATGTAGTAGATGTACTGTTTGACCTATTCGGAAGTGACGGTGGAAATGTTAAATTCAGATGTGATGCTTTAAGAAAGGAACCACGCTATATTATTTGTGAGAATCATAGTTATGAGCATCGAGAAAAGCAAGTCGTAGAAATGGTAAAGGCGCTCCCGAAGCCCTTGATTGTATATGTGATAGAACCATCTGTTGCAAAGCGGTATAAAAAGCTCTTAAATACAGAAGGCCTTTCTAATATTTTTACTTATACAGGTGACACCAATGATGTTGACAGGAATATCCTGCTTGAACAATGGAAAAATAATGAGTTTGATATTATGATAGCTACTTCGGCTTTCGGTATGGGTGTTGATAAGAGTAACGTGCGAACAATCATTCATGCTTGCGTGCCGGAAAATTTGAGCAGATTCTATCAGGAGGTGGGGCGTGCGGGTAGAGACGGCCTCCCAGCTTTAAGTGTGCTTTGCTATTATATGGGGAAGGATAAACGAAAGAACGATTTATCAGTTGCTTTTGGTTTGGTGAAAGGTAGTATTTTAAGAAAAGAGAATATAAAGATCCGGCTTGAAAGTATTTTGAAAGATGCTCGCAATATGGTGGATGGAGACCTTGTGACAGCTGATTTAAATACAATCCCGAAGTCTTTTACAAAAGAAGAAGCTGCCCATGCAGGTCTTCGAAACATGTGCTGGAACATAAATGCATTATTGCTGCTTCACAGAAAAGACTATATCAACATTGAAAGCGTAAGCTTTGATGCAAAGGAGCAGACTTATTTCTTCAACTTTAAAATAAAGAATGTGGATTTATTGCAGGATACAGAGCGACTCTCACAATTGTTGGAAATAGATAGGAAACAAGAATATGATATGCGTGTGGATGGCTATCATAAAATGGCTGATTTAGTTAGACGTCCAAAGTCAAAATGTTGGGGAAAACAGTTTGTCGATTTGTATCCATATGCTAAACCAATCTGCAGTGGTTGCCCTGTTCATCCGAAAGGGGCTGACATTAAAGAAGACTTTTTCCGAATTAGACAAGAATCCTGGATTGATGTCAAGCCGGATCCGCCAGGGTATTTGCTCAGGAGGTATATGGGCGTTTTATTGAATATGCTGATACCTGTGGAGTCTTATGATGAAATAGATTTTGCACAAGTAGCTACTGCTGCAGATAAGCTTTCTTTAGCGGCTTTTATTTATCCAGACAATATGATGCCAACCAAAATGACTGATTGTATGACATTCACGCATAGCGAGTTTCTGGAAGTTGCAGCGAAAGTGCCATGGCTCTTGAAAAATGGAATGTTGATTCTATTATCAGATGATCAAATTATCAGCAATAAGGTATTTGAAGCAGCGTCCACTGGAAAAATGCAAGAATACAGAAAAGTGTGGTGCTGCAAATTGAGCACAAAAATCGCTTCGCATAATCGGAGCATTAATGAGTTTTTGAACTGTCGCACCAGAGGCATTAACAGTATTTAAAGGAGAAGTACAATGTTTAAAGAAAATGACAGTATGAGGCCAGGGCCTACACCGGAAAGAGTCCTCGCAATCTGTCGTCTGGTGGAAGGCATACCCTGCGATCAGAATGAATTATATAAATTATCTCAGTTGGGTGATGAGGGTATATCCGAGGAGGCTGTAAGTCATTCAGTACAGGTCGCAAAAGAACTGGGGTTGATAAAAGATAAAAATGGAAAGTTTGTCCTGGCTATAGATTCAAATGCGTTAGATTCAGCAATTAGTTTTCGAAGAATGATTGCACCGATTATTTTCGCTCAGACATCATCCACATTTTTTAAACTTACAGAATGGTTTATAGCGAATTCAGACAAGGTTTTAGAGTTGAGCAAGTTTGACGAATATGCTGCAGAGGCATCAAAAGCTGGTCTTGATACCGTGACAGAAAACGATGTACTTGGCTGGCGTTTTTGGATGCGTTTCCTTGGGCATGCTTATCAATATAATAAAACATTAATCCCGAACATGAACATCCGTCTGGCTGATGCTATGGTGAATCTCCCCAGAGATACACATATGACATGCACGCAGTTTGTGTTGTGGTTAAAGGAACATGTCCCGGAAGCCGCTGCATCTTGCGATGAAGGATCGCTTCCCCTAGCTATATCAAATGGCCTTCGCACACTGCAGGATGAAGGAAAAATTGAGTTGATTGCTGTAAAAGATGCCATACGTACAAGCTTATATCCTTTAAGGGGTGTAGATAAAAATGACTTCTCCGATATTGTAGTGAAGGAGGTCTGTTGATGAACTGGATAGAATGTTCTGATCGTATGGATCAGTATGTGATAAAAAAGGATGGTACAGCGGTAGATGTAGAGTATTTCATGGCTACACATGTACCTTTTCGGGATCTTGAATTTATGGAGTTCGGAGATTCTGATGCCAAGCCGTTACATTTAAGTGAGGAACAGATATACGATCAGTATATTGTGAACCGGGCTAATAGGCATCAGATGCTGATTGTACGAGGTACACATGGCAGTGGTAAATCACATCTCATCTGCTGGCTCCATAATAGGTTTATAAGTGATCCTGTTAATTATAATCCTGAAAAAGAGAAGGTAATATTTCTTCGTAGACTTAGAAATACCGTTCGTGGCGCTGTTCAACAAATGATCGATGAAGGCGTGGTACGCGATAAGGATCTTCGGGAGAAATTTGAAAAGTTTACGGCTTCTACGCAGTCACAAAGTGAGGAGGAATTCAAAACTACTATTTGCGGTGAATATGCAAGGAAAGTTCAGACAGACACGACGAGCACATATTTTAAACCGATCGTATGCAAAAGTATAGCTGCGTTTCTATACGATATACGTGTACAAGAATATATGATGCGTGAAGGTGGTCCAATCGACAGATGTTATCAAAAAATTACATCTGGAGCGACTTCTGTCGTAACAGAAGCTGCAGAAATTGTGTTTACTGAGGAGGATTTCAAATTCCCGCGTGAAGTGGCTAGAGCAATATTAAAAAATGCTGCAGAAGAGGCAAAGAGTTTTTATAGAGACGATCTTCGTGATGAAGAAAAAACGATAAAGAAGCTCACCGATTATCTGAATCGTTTTACCTCAGGTGTAATTCAAAGTTGTGCAAACATAACCAGTGAAAATGCTAGAGATCTGTTTGTGAACTTGCGGAGGTCTCTGCAAAAAGAGGGAAAAAATCTCACTATTTTTATAGAGGATTTCACGTCCTTCAGCATTGTTGAAAGCGAACTCATTACAGCGTTATCTGTGGAAAATGGAGGAAATTATAGCGATCTTTGTCGTGTAACATCTGTAATTGGTATTACTGATGGTTATTATGGTTCTTTCAGAGATAATTTCAAAACCAGAGTAACCAAACAGATCAATGTTACAGAACAGTCATATAGTGGGGAAAATTTTTTGCTTGAGATGGCAGCTAGGTATTTAAATGCCATCTATGCTGAAAGAGATACTGTGAAAAGATGGTATCAGGGCCAGGTTGTAGAAGATACATTGCCGCAGTCTCAATTTCAGTTAAATTATGACTGGGATAAGGTAACGATAGGTGAAAATACATATACGTTATATCCTTTTAATAAAAACAGTATCCTACGGCTTTATGATAAGTTAAAGGTAAAAACAACGAGAAATTTCTTGACGTATGTCATTCAGCATTTCTTTGAACGATTTGCAGAAGGCATGGAGTATAAGGATGATTGGACATTTCCTGATCTTCCTCCTTATATTGAAAACGTTGCATTGCAGCCGCCGTATGCAGATAGTGTGGAAAGTGCATCGCTTTCTGATTCTGATAAACAACGCTTGAAGGTGCTTTTCAAAATATGGGGTGATGAGACTACTGAAGCGGATGAAACGACCATTGGTGGTATTAGCAAGCATTTCCTCAAAGAGATCAGTTTAGATAGCTTTAAAGGAATAGGAAAAGTTGAAAATAAGGGAAAGGATGTAGAGAATAAATCTGACAATTCACTTGAATCAGATGAAAGTAAGCCACAAGTTCAGCAGATTTCCAAAAGGGAAATGAGCTTTAATAGGAGAATGCAGGATATTACTGCGTGGTATGAAGAAAAGAAAACGCTAGAATATGCATCAGATTATAACAAATGGGTTGGCGACTTGGTCCTCCAAGGAATTGCGTGGCAGGATGAGGGGCTTCCTGGGGATTTTGCACTTTTAAGAAGAAACAATGGTAATTTTGTAGATATTGAGGATTCCAAGACGGAAACAAACCGTGAGAGAGCTGTCGTCGCTATGGATCGAACCTCGGAAATCCGCACTATTCTTATGGGGTTAAATATGCTTGATTTTTATGGCAATTGGAGCTTTGAAAATGCAGCATATTATCAGATGGTTATAGTAGGTTGGTTGGAACGGAATAAGCATTTGTTTATAAATAATATTTTCGGTGATACAGTTGGCACAAGAGAACATCCAATCCTTACATGGTACTTAGCAGCCGAATACCTACAGAGGCTCTTGTATGGAGAAAGTTTGAAGACTAAATCAGATTTTGATTTGGTGAAGAAGCTTGTTTTATCGAAAATCCCTGAAAAAAGTAACGAGCGGCTCAACAAGAGCTGGAACGATGTTATTACATATCTCACAAACCAAACTACAATGCGCACAACCATTCATGCGAATTTAAACTCTGGTAGCAAAACCATCATGGGCATTATTGGTGAAAAAAGGAGCGGTGAAGTACGTTTTTTTAGGACTCGAGAGCTACTAAACTCTATTGAACACCTAAAGAATAAACACTGGGATATAAGAGATGAACTTGCAGCATGTTCGAGCCCGCAATATAAAGATGTTAGAGATTTCTTAAGTTTACTATATTCGAAAGTAGATGCTGTCGTGGAAGAGGAAAGAAAACTTGCCAAATCCAGACTGAAAGGATTTCAGGATAAAGTAGGAGAGAACCCTACTGAGGAAGCTTACCTGGATATTGTTGAAGAGATCAATCAGTTCTATGTGAACTGCGGTACAGCACATGAAGCATATAAATCTGAACTTAAAATAGTATTTGATGAAGAGCCGGAAGTACAAGCAAAAAAGGCTGTTGGCGGATATGATGAGATAAAGAAAGCATTATCTGAGTTTGATGAGATCAGCCTGCTTACGTTCTTTGCGGGAAGACCTCTAGAAGAGCTTGATAAAATCATTAAGAATTTGAGTGCCATAGAGAGTTTTGCGACATCGATAGAAGAACGACATAGAAAGTTGCTAGGCGATAAAGGACAACTTGTGGATCATCTTGTTGTGGAGGCTGCTTTATCAAAGCTTGAGGAGTTAAGTGAAGCGATAAACGGGTTGGAGGTGGCATCATGATCTTGGAAAAGTTGCAATCAGCAAACAGCGTAATATTAGATTCAGTAAATGCCACTAGCAATAAACATGCAGCAGAAACATTTAACAGTCAACTTGGTCAATTGAGTATACTTACTTCTCAACTTGAACAGCTTTTGAGTTTAATGGAGGCTATGTACGAAAAAGGCATCACACAGAGAATCATGACTGCCGAGCTCAAAGAGTCTTTACAAAATGCTGTAGACAGTTGCGGTGAAAAAGTGAACGACCATTCGTTGGATTTGAGTACAGTGACAGCGCTAAAAAATGCTATAGAACTTTGCCGAAGCGCAGTTTCAGCTATGTGGTACCAAGCAGCTGATAAACAATGTACACCTATTATAGAATCCCTTAATTCACTGAAGGGCCTTTTAACTAATATAGATGAGGCGGAGACACTGATTGAATCATTACAAGAATCAAAAGAAAGTGTGCCAGCTTCTCTTAATGCACTGGATATCTATAAGGCTAATATAAAAAAAGGAAAGAAAATTATAAAGGGTATGCATTTTGATTCTGATTCAGAAGTCAAAGATTTCATTGAAAAGGTTCAAATCCAAAAGGCTACAGTTGATAATCTGACTCCGCATATATTAGAGTGGTTAAAAAACAATCAACTTACGAATAAGATTAAACTGAGATTCTAACTAAAAACGGGAGAGACATTAACGTCTTTCCCGTTTTCAGTTAGATCATGGAACTAACAATGGAAACAAATTCTGAAAAATCAATTTTCTCTGTTCCTCCCCAGGATAACCGAATTGCCTCGGCCTTCCTTTTTTCACTTAGTCCCATTGCTTCAAGAACGTAGCTTAAAGAATGTGAAGAAGAGTTACAAGCTGAACCATTAGAGAAGGAATAACTATCTCCAAGACATAAGAATGCCGCTTCTGCATCAAGACCATCTATAGATATATTAATCATAGACGGCAGACAATACTTTGGATCTCCGTTTATTGTATAAGGGAGGGCTTTAATAGCATCTAAGAACGTTTCTTTTATTCTTTTGCAGCCATCCATATTCTGCGCAAGGTTTTTGTCAGCAAGTTCCATTGCTTTCGCAAATCCTGCAACAAGAGCAACAGGTGTGGTACCAGGACGAAAACCACGCTCTTGATGGCCACCGTACATAAGCGGAGTAATGTGTGGTCGCTGATAATTACTATCACGCTTAAGAATTAGTGCGCCAATTCCTTGTGGGCCACCAATTTTATGGCTAGCGATACTCAGCATGTTATAATCAAGCTTACGTATTCTTTCGTTCAATTTTCCAAGTGCTTGTGTGGCATCTACATGAAATAAAATACCTTTATCTTTCAGTGATTTCCCGATTTCTTCTACAGGCTGAATAATCCCTGTTTCACTGTTTACAAACATAACAGAAACGAGGACCGTATCATCCCGTACTAACGAAAGGAGGTATTCTGCATCGATTCTACCGCTTTCATCTGGTTTTATATAATCCACGGAAAAACCCTTGCTTTCGAGATGCTTTAGCGGCTCAAGTACTGCCTTATGCTCGATAGCAGTTGTAATAATATGTTTTTTTTGGTTTTTTTCGGCATACTCTTCTATCCCGAGGATTGCTGTATTATTACTCTCTGTTGAACCAGAAGTGAAAATAACTTCAGAATGGTCAATACCAAGAACAGATGCAATTATACTTCTACAATTTTGTACTAGTTTCCCTGCATTTGCTCCGTAAATATGTGTCCGACTATCTGCATTTCCGGGGGTGCGTTTGTATGTGTCTATCATTACATTTAGCACTTCCGGAAGAATAGGCGCTGAAGCATTATAATCAAGATATAGTGACATATCTTATTCCTCCGGAACCAGCGTTCCAAGTAGCACATGAATATTTTTTATTACGTCTCTTGAACTAAAGTGATTAATACCTCGGTTTAAATGGAGACGGAAATACCGAAGAAGGGTGTCAAAGTCATCAGGCAATCCATCTTTCAGACATCTTACACGAATAAGCTCCTCATATATTTCATGATACTCCCCGGCAAAAGTTAACCATGACATCTCAACATTGCTATCGGACTGCGGGTCAACACCACCAGGAATTGTTTCTTCGTTTAATGACCAACATAATGCCCATCGGCATATTGTGTTCCAGTTCTGAATGCCAGTTTTTGATTTGATTCTAATCAGTTTTTCTTTTTCTGGCTGGGATAGTTTAAACTGTTTGCAAATCATGATAACACACCTCCAAAATAGCCGGGGTGGATACTACTACATTTAGCTGTTTCATCATATACTAGCGTATATGCAGAATTTACGTATTCTTTAATATCTTCTAAGTACTTCCCGCCAATTTCTTCGTCAGTAGAGAGTACTATCACCTGAGAACTTGCATTTGGGAGATATTTGTTAATGAAGTTGCTCCTGTGTGCGGAATCTAGTCTAGCCATAGGGGTATCAATGATTACTGGTAATTTATAACCTGAAGTTATAGCTAGTCCCCATAAGATAGATATTGCAAACATCTGTTTTTCTCCGGCGGAGAGCTGATCTTTTAACAAAACACCACCTTTATAATCCTGTAATGTGATATCCAACGATTCTGGATCAATAGATATTGAGGTGATAATTCCCTGCTTTTGTGCCAAAAACTCGAAACAAGAGGTGATATTTTTTTCTAGTTGACTTACCTTTTGTGCTTGAAGTCGATTTACAAACTCATGCATAATTTCGAGCGTTATTGTTGCATATTCAATAATTCTTAAATTATCATCACTCATGTCACCTTCAGCAGCCATTTTTAACAATAGCTTATTCTGTTGACGTTCAAGTTGTTCTTGTTCGAAATTGGCAGAACGAATTTGCTCATCACATCTGGAAATTTCACCTTCAAGCTGTGTCCTTTTTGACTGCAATTCCTTTATAGTATTGAGGAGCTTTACGGTATCTGCTTTTTCCGCATTAGTGCTTAAGTGCACTTCAAGTTGTGCTAAAGCTGAAGAAATACGTAAATCTTCAGATATAATATGAGTAGCTTGGGTTGTAATATTTGTTGCTCCATCTGACAAAAAACGCTCAATAAGTCCTTGTGCTAATGGCGTAATCGTGTCCGAATGCTCGTCAAAAATACTCTTTTCGAGATCATCAAGTTGAAGGTTTATGAGCTCTGACAGTTTTTTATAAGAATCTGTTGTATTTGGATAAATACTCTGAAAGTCTGAAAGCAAGGACCCATACATCTTTGTGATGATGGGAAGGGAGTAATGTTTTGCTCGTGCCTCTTCATTAAATTTGATATGTGAATAGGTATC
>JAEEGL015397563.1_pt1 | contig 21122 bp, 8 predicted proteins | sample 9134231 | NCBI WGS metagenome assembly JAEEGL01 (sample SAMN16246548, study PRJNA631951) | gut metagenome | biome: gut microbiome; feature: rumen; material: fiber-attached | host: Bos | place: Iran: Karaj | collected 2018-10 | reverse complement strand
CATCAACCAGGAGGACATCGAGAGCCTCGACATCCTGAAAGGCCCCACGGCAGCAGCCCTTTACGGCTCGCGTGGTGGCAACGGTGTGGTGCTCATCACCACCAAGAAAGGTACGAAACAACGCGGCCTCGGCATCAGTTATTCGGCTGGTTTCAAGTTGACTACGCCCTATTTGTATCGCACCGTGCAGAACAAATACGGCGGATGCGGCCCCATCACCTTCAGCACACCAACTTTGACACCCATCGAAGGCATGACCGACGAAAACGGCAACCAAGTGTATGAATTTCCGTATATTTATAGCGTCGACAACGGTCCGGCGGGCGAACCCACCAACACCACCTTCGGCTACTATGGCGGTGCCCAAAGTTGGGGTCCCGCGATGAACGGCGAGAGCGTCCTCTGGTGGGATGGCAAGATTCGCAAATATTCTCCTCAGCCCGACAACCTGAAGATGCTCTTCAAGAACGGCCACACGATGAACCATAACATCGCTTTCCAAAACGCCGGCGACTTCGGCAGCGTCCGCGTGTCGTTCACCGACTCGCGCACCGATGCCATCATCGACAACTGCAACCTGCGGCAGACCACGGTCAATGTGGGTACATTAATTAATGTGTCGGAGAAAATAAAAGCCGACGTGGCCTTCACCTATTTGGATTATTTCCGCCTCAACTCGCCCGAAATTGGTGAGTCGAACAGCAATTTCAACAAAGGCTTGCTCTACAGTTGGCCGCGCAGTTGGCAAGGTATTGAAACCACAACCTTCGAGAACGAGGACGGCACGATGAACGTGTTTGACGGCTATCCTTATCCCTACATTTACAGCAGCACGTTCTGGACATTCTACAACAACAACACGACCCTCAACCGCGACAAGATGTACGGCTCCATCCGCCTGCTGTATGACATCACGCCCTGGCTGACCGCGAGTGCAAAAGTGGCTTTGGACTGGACTGCCGACAACTACACCACTACGCACAAGCCTACCACCATTGATGGCATGGTGGGTGGCTATTACTCGAAGAGCAAGTCAAGCTCGATGACCCGCGACATGGATTTCTTGCTTACGGCTTACAAGGACAAGATTTTCGGCTCGAAGTTCAATGTGCGTTTCTCGGCTGGTGGCGAGCAATATTACGGCTATCGCGACGGCATCAACGGCACCTCCGGCACTTGGGCATACGCCAATCTCTATACGATTTACAACTACTCCAACGCCTCTGAGCGCACCTTTGGCGAATCGAGGTGGGAAAAGCAGGTCAATTCGTTGTATGCCTTCTTCAACCTCAGTTATAGCGATTGGTTGTTCCTCGATGTGACGGGCCGCAACGACTGGTCGTCGACCTTGCCCATCAACAACAACTCCTATTTCTATCCTTCGGCCACTTTGAGTTTTGTCCCGACTTCGGCCTTCAAGAATTGGAATTGGGGACCTGTCAACTACCTGAAACTGAGAGGTTCGTGGGCACAAACCGCCAGCGATACCGAACCCTACCAGTTGACTTACACCTATAATACAAGTTCCTTCGGTCACCAACTTTCGGCCACTTTGCCTTCCACCGTGCCGCCGTTGGAACTGAAACCCCAACGCCAACGCTCCTACGAGTTGGGCTTCGACTTGGGCTTGGGCGCAAGGTTCAACTTGGACTTCACCTATTACGACATCTACAGTTGGGACCAAATCCTTTCCTCGCCGCTCGCTCCCTCGTCGGGTGCCAACAACGTGACCATCAACACGGGCGTGGTGACCAACAAGGGTATCGAGGCCATTATGACCTACGACATCGCACAGGGCAAGGACTATGGCGTGCAAGTCGGCCTGAACTTGGCCCGCAACAAGAACAAGATTGTCGACCTTTCGGGAGCCAATATGTACACGCTTTCCGAGATTTGGGGCTCGAATGGTCCTGCCGTGGCGGTTGAAGAAGGGGAGGAGTATGGCACAATCTACGGCTGGGATTATGTCTATGAATACACCATGCCTGATGGCTCCGTCGTTGGTCCGTTCTACGATGCCAACGGCAAACCGATGCCTTTGCTCAACGAGACGGGAACCACCTATTTGAAGACCGACAACCGTGTGCCGGTGGGCAACTGCGCACCTTTGGTGACGGGCGGTATCAACCTGCGGGCTTCCTACAAGAATTGGTCGCTTTACGCCTTGATTGACGCGAAGTTGGGCGGCCAGATTTATTGCGCCTCGTATGTGGTGGCCATGCAGACTGGCCAAAGCCTTGAGACGCTGTATGAGCGCGAAGGCAATGGCTTGCCTTATTACGAAAATGGCCAATTGTTAGGCAACTACGGCGTTATCCTGCCCGGCTACTGCATCAATACGGAAACCGGCGAGGCGCACCAAAACGAGAATGTGGTGCATTACCTTTATAAATATATGCCCAACTTCGGCGGTTGGGGCAACATCCTCAGCACCCCAGGCATTGTGAACAACACTTGGGTCAAGATGCGCGAACTTTCGTTGACCTACGACTTCCCGAGCAAACTTTTGGACAAGCAGAACTTCTTCAAGCAGGCCTCCATCTCGCTTGTGGGCCGCGACTTGTTCTATTTCTACAAGACCCTGCCCGACAACATCAACCCCGAAGGCACCCAAGGCTCGGGCAACGCCCAAGGCTTGGAGTATGCCTCCTATCCGGGAACGCGGTCGTTTATGGTTTCGCTGAAGGTGAGTTTGTAATAAGTATTTAAGGAATATGGGAAATACGGTAACTACATCTGATGATTTGATGAGTTTCGAATATCTGGCTAAACGCATTATTGATATTCAAGGCTTGTTGCTCTCTCGGGCTGCACACGCTGTCAATCTTTCATTGACCGCCCGTAATTGGATTGTCGGTTACTATATCGTTGAATACGAACAAAAAGGTTCCGATAGGGCACAATATGGAGAGGCTTTGTTGAAGCGATTGGCATCTCGAATCAATAAGCGGGGATTGGGAGAGCGTCGTTTATACGAGTTTCGTCAGATGTATTTGGTTTATCCTTATTTGGGTACAGAAATAATTCCTTATATCCTTAAAGATAACGATCAAATTTTGCGGTTGCCGACCGCAAAATCTGAACAATCTTTTTTGAAAGAAGAAATATTGCGGTTGCCGACCGCAATTTCTCCAAGCCTTGAATTAGAAAAATGGCAAACGCCGCCTCAGAGATTGTTCAATAATCTTTCAGCGACTCATTTGATTTATCTTTCCAACATCAAAGAACCTCTCAAACGCACATTCTATGAACAAGAGGTTATACATGGATGTTGGACCATCAAGGAACTTGACCGTCAGGTTTCTTCACTTTATTATGAGCGCATGGGGCTTTCCAAGAGTAAAAAAACGTTGCAAGAGTATACCAATGTTGGAAGAACGCAAATACAAGCGTCTGACATTATTCACAATCCTATGGCAATGGAGTTTTTGAACTTGCCCGAGGATAAACTTGTCACGGAATCGAAATTGGAAACGGCCATTTTGAATCACTTGCAGCAGTTTCTCCTGGAATTGGGGAATGGCTTTTGTTTCGAGTCACGTCAAAAACGATTGCTCATAGACCAAGACTATTTCAAGGCAGATCTTGTATTTTACCACCGTATTCTCAAATGCCATTTTATTGTCGAACTGAAGATAGACCGTTTTCGTCATGAATATGCTTCACAATTGAATATGTATCTAAACTATTTTCGTCATGAAATTATGCAACCCGAAGACAATCCACCCATTGGTTTGTTGCTTTGCACAGACTATGGCGAAACCACTGTCCGTTATGCTACAGAAGGTTTGTCGCAAAATCTTTTTGTAAGCAAATACAGACTTCAACTTCCTTCAGAAGAGGATATTAAATCTTATCTTCTGCAATACATTTCCGAAAAAGATTTCATTAATGACAAAGAAAAATAAACCTATTATGAAAAAAGCAGCAATAATTGCAACACTTTTGGTCGTGGCTTTCACCTCATGCACCAAGAATTTCGAAGAAATGAACCAAGACCCGTTCTCGCCGACGGGAACGACCATCGAGGCACTGTTTAACGGCGTGGTGAGTTCGTTGCAGCAGAGCATGAACGAGCAGTTCTATCTGCAAAACGAAATCTGGTATCCCGAAACCGAACTCGGTGCCTTGACCTCAGAGGCTTGGGGCAACTCCCAAATCGGAACTTCCAGCGTTTGGTCGGACTATTATCTCATGCTGTCCAACATCCGTGAGTTGGAAAGACGTCTTGATGCCTATGTTGAGGAAATGGGTGACACTGCCGTTTGCGATAAGGTACGCGCCCAACTCAACATCGTAAAGGCCTATCAAACCTTCAAAGTCACCGACATTTTCGGCGACATGCCTTACACTCAGGCGGGCCGCATTTGGGAAAACGCCTCGTCGCAGGCCACCATGAAACCCGAATGGGACACGCAAGAAAGCATTTACAAGTCGCTGTTGGAAGAATTGGTGCAGGCACGCGACCTGCTTCATTCCGACTCCATCACCACCGCCAGTGGCAACGATTACTACAAGTTGCCTTACGATGTGCTTTTGAATAACGACTATGTCCTTTGGGCCGAGTTTGCCAATTCGCTCATCTTGCGCCATGCCTTGCGCATGTATGACAAGGATCCCAATTATGCCACACCTTTGTTGGTTGAGGCTTACAACTTCATCTATACAAAAATGAGTGCTTCGGGAGGCGTGTCTTTGGGAGGCGGCATTTGCTTGTGGCCCAGTGTGTTGGGCACCAATTGGGATGTCAACTGGTCGTTCCGCGAGCACAAGCACCTTCGCATGGGCGAAACCATTTGGAGTTGCCTCTCCTCGACCGACGACATGGACGGCAGCGGCATCTTCGATTACCGCACCTACCTCTTCTTCGACACGAGCCACAAGAACGACAGTTTCCCTGACGGCGCATGGCGGCCCTATCCGCAGATTCGCACCCTCGAAACACCCACCGAGGGCGGTTCGCCTTACGCCCAAAGCCGCGACGGCAGCTACACCTTCAAAGGCCCATCGTGCCTCTTCTCGCCCTTCAATTACTACCTGACCCGCGACGAGCGATATGTGCCGCAAATCCTCGTCACCTACGCTGACGTGCTCTTTATGAAGGCCGAAATCGAGGTGAGGAACATCGGCGGCATCACGCCTATGCTCAATGCCGACGAGTCCATCCGCTCGGGCGTCTACCAGTCGTTCCTCTTCTGGACCCACATTCCGGGCCAAACCAACCGCTGGACCTTCTTCTATCCGCAATACACTAATTATATCGGTAATCTGGATATTTGGGCATGGAGCAACAACATGGCTGCCAATGTGATGAACTATGCAGTGTGGATGAATCCCGAATATGATGGCAGCACCGAGTTCTACCTGAAGATGATTTATGAGCAGCGTTGGCTCAACCTGTTCCGCCAGCCGTGGGAGGCTTGGGCATTGGCGCGCCGCACCCATGCGACACCTACCACTACCGACCACGCCAAACTGACTTCAATGCGCATGGAATATCCTCAGAAGGAAATCGAATACAATTATGAGAACTACACCAAACAAGTTGCTCGCATGTCGCACGGCGACACAAGGCAGACCAAGGTGTGGTGGATGGATTTTTAAAAGTTTAGAGTTTAGAGATTAGAGTTTAGAGATAAATGGTTATTAAATCTTAATATTATGAAAAAGACATTATTTTTCTTTATGATGATGCTAATGAGCATCGGGCTGATGGCCCAAGTTGAAAAGACCTTCGACTTCAACAATTATGCTGAAGGCCAAATCCTTAACGGCCAGGACGGTTGGTATGTCCGTGTACACAGTGCGGGCAATGGCAGCATGGGTCCCATGTACACCGATTACCTCGGCCATTTCTGGGGCACCACTCCTGAAACGCCCACGGCAGATGAAACTTTGGGTGTGTTTTCACACTCTTCCGGCACCAGTTTTGGCGACATTGCCACCCACGACATCACCCAATACGGCTTCGATTTCTCCAATGGTGGAGTCATCGAAATCGAATGTGACCAGTTGCGCGAATGGTGGGGTACCCTTTTCGGCATCGGTTATGACGGCAATGGCGATGGCTCTGTTCTGCCACCAATCAAGGCGGCTCCCAATCACGCCCTTTACGAACCCATCGTTCCCGATCCCAACAGCACCTCCCCTGATGGCGGTATTTACATGCTCCTCACAGGAAGCGACACCGATCCTCTCTTCATCAAAGGCGTGGTGTTGCCCGACAACAATCCGGCCTGCAATTTTCCTGTTCCAGTACCAGAAAAGGAATGGGTTCGTTGGAAGATTTCCATCGACCTTGATGCCAACAACGGAGCCGGTGCTGTCACCCTTTATGGTATGTATGAAAACGTGCCAAACGGCGAGTGGGAAGCTGTGCCAGAATGTCAAGGCATCACTATTGGTTTGACCCCGGGTAGCGGCGACAAGTTCGACCCAGCCACATGGCATCATATCTTCATGCTCAACAGCGGCTGGTGTGGTTTCGACAACTTCACCGTGCGCCATTTCCCCGGTGGCTTGACGGCCCAGTTCATTGACTTTGCCGAAATCCCTGACCAGTTGGTCTATAATGAGCCTATCATCTTGCAAGCCAGTGCCTCTTCTGGACTTCCTGTGGCCTTTGAGGTTGCCCAAGGCCCTGCCACCATTGAGGGCAACATCCTGACTCTCACTGGTGAGGAAGGCACTGTGAAAGTGAAAGCCATTCAGGAAGGTGACGGCACGCAATGGCAGCCCGCTCCCACGGTGACGCGCACATTCTATGTGGTTGACCCTGAGAATTATGCTCCCGAAATCACCATCCGCCGTCCCTACGAAGGCACCAAGGTGTATATGCCCGACTTTGAGAACCCCGTGATGATTGTGCTCAGCGCCTATATCGACCACGGCAATGTGCTCAAGTTCGAAGAAGTGAAATGCAATGTCGATGGTCAGGAACTGACCCTGAAGACCGACTATCCCGACAATCCTGAAAATGGCTATTGGTACACCACTTGGATTCCTTCAAGTGAAGGCACCTATAATATGACAATTTCCATCGCCCAAACAGGTGGCAAGGTCACCACGGCTTCCAACACTTTCGAGGTGACTACCAACTATGATGACATTGTGGTTTCAGCCCTCAACGGCGAGTTGGTGGTGAATACCACTGAGTTCCACGCCTATGGCGATTATCCCTTCCCGACCCATGTCAACGCCTTCAATGCCATCAACTTGCATTATCTGCACAACTGCGTGAACGGCGACTGCAACACCTACGACCACCAGAGCTACCTCCGCGTGAAGAACTACCGTGGCGAATGGGTGGAACTTTGCCGCTACATCACCCCGTTTGGTGTGGAATGTGTCGATGACCTTGATGTGACTGACTTCACCAGTGTGTTGCAAGGACTTGTCGAATTCGAATATTATAGTGAACAATATTCAACAGGTCAAGGCTACAACCCCACGGCCATCTTCGAATACACCAAAGGCACGCCGGAATATCCGTATGTGGATATGCAAGAACTGTGGTATGGAAGCTATTCCTTCGGCGACTACGAAAACCTTTGCCCCATCCCGATGCGCACGGTCGAATTCAATCCTTGTGTCGAGAAGGCCAAACTGAAAATCACCACTTCGGGACACAACTGGAGCGACACCCAAAACGGTGCCTACAACACGGGCAACGCCGCCGAGTTCTATCATGCTGTACACAACGTCAACATCAATGGTGCCACGGCCTACACACAGGATCTTTGGCAAACCTGCACTCCCAACCCCGCCGGTTGCCAGCCCCAAAACGGCACTTGGACCTATAACCGTGCCGGCTGGTGCCCGGGCAGCATGACAATGGTTTGGGATTATAGCCTCAACGACTTCCTTCCCGACGGCAAAGCCGATGTGCTCTATGAGTTCGACCCGACCTACGTCGACCAATGCCACCCCAACTATCCCGACTGCGTGAGCGGCCAGAACAGTTGCCCGGATTGCAACAATTCAAGCAACCCGATTCTGAAGGTTTCCGGCAAATTGGTGACCTACAGCCACAACACCGACATCCTGACGGAAGTTCCTGAACAGCCCAATGTGGATGAGGAACCCTTCCAAGTGAGCATCACACCCAACCCCGCAAGAGGCCAAATGACCATCAAGACCGATTACGAAAAGGGTAGAGCCAGCGTCGTCATGATCAACTCGCAAGGTGTCAAGGTGAAAGGCTTCAGCATTGACGGTCAGCGCACCATCGACGTGAGCGACTTGCCTTCTGGCCTCTACTTTGTCCACATCATTGGTGGCAAGGTGGTGACGCGGAAGGTGATGATTCAGAATTAATTAATTTGTATCTTCGCTGATGGAAATCGAAGCAAAATGAGGAAAAGATTCAACATCACGGGCAGTTGCAACCCCGAGAGGCACTATATGGTCGATACGGAAAAGCGTTTCAAAGCTGTAGAAGGGTTGATAGATGGTGGAGCATACTTCACCATCAACCGTGCCCGGCAGTTCGGGAAGACAACGATGCTGCAAATGATTCGTCGCAGGCTCTCTGACAAGTATTTGATTATCAAGACGAGTTTTGAGGGGCTGGGAGATGAGTCGTTTAAGGGAGAAGAAGCCTTTGTGAAGATGTTCAGGGGTAGGATGCAAAGAGAATTGGATTTTGAGGGGGAAGACAAGAAGTTCAACTCCATTTGGAATGACGATTCCATAACGGATTTCGACTTGTTGAGCAAGGCTATTTCCGACTTCTGTATGATGTATCCGAAACCAGTTGTTGTCTTGATTGATGAAGTTGACAAAAGTTCAGACAATCAGACATTTATTGGGTTTATCGGGATGTTGCGTGATATGTATTTGCGGCGAGAGGATAACGGTATGAAATCGACTTTCCATAGTGTTGTCCTCGCCGGCGTTTACGACATCAAGAACCTCAAACTGAAACTTCGTCCCGACGCGGAAAAGAAATACAACTCGCCGTGGAACATTGCCGCCGACTTCAACGTTGACATGACTTTCCATCCCGAGGAAATCGCACAGATGCTCAACGACTACGAGAACGATGTGCATACGGGCATGGACATCAAGGCCATCAGCGAAGAGATTTACAAATACACGACGGGCTACCCTTTCTTGGTGAGTTATATTTGCAAGAAGATTGACGAGGAATTCGACCAGGAATGGACCTCGGAAAGCATAGTGAAGGCTGTCAAGGTGCTGGTGCAGGGCAACAGCACCTTGATGGACGACCTTTCAAAAAACCTTGAGAACAATCCTGAGTTTCGGGAGTTTATGTATTCCGTTTCGGTCAATAGCGTGTCCTATTCGTTCTCCCTGTTGAACCCGATGGTGAACATGGGCAACATGTTTTCCTATATTCGGGACAAGAACGGGCGCGTCGTAATCCACAACCTGATTTTTGAGGAGGCTCTTTTCCTCTATTTCACGTTGGATTACACGATTAAGAACAATGCGAAACTCTCGCCCTTCCAATTGAACTATGTGCGCAACGGCAAACTCAATATGGAGCATGTGGTCACGCGGTTCGCCGACTTGATGCACCAAGAGTATCGGAAAAACGACGAGGAATTCTTGGAGCGGCAGGGCAGATTGGTTTTCTTGTCGTTCCTGAAGCCCATCATCAATGGCATCGGGTTCTATTATGTGGAGCCGCAAACCCGCGACAACCGCCGTATGGACTTGGTGGTGACCTACGACAAACAGGAGTTCATCGTTGAGTTGAAGATTTGGCACGGCGACAAATACGAGGAACTTGGCCGTGACCAGCTTTCCGAGTACCTCGCCATTCGTGGTATGGACGAAGGCTATTTGGTCACTTTCGACTTCTCGAAAAACAAGCAAGACGCCGAGCCGCAATGGATTGAATGGAACGGGAAGCGGATTTTTGAGGTGGTGGTGTAGAAGTATAATGTATACTTGTGAATTTGCGCAACCCCCGATCATTTGTTGATTAATATGGAAAAAGAACGGTCTTTATATCAGCCTGAAAGCAACTCTTTTGTTGTCTATCGTAGTGAAGATGGAGCCGTGCAATTGGCTGTACAGGTGTCGGAAGAAACGGTTTGGCTGACTCAGCAACAAATGACAGCCTTGTTTGAGACTTCAAAACAGAATGTTAGTTTGCACATTAACAACATTTTCCGAGAAGGGGAATTGATTAGGTCGGCAGTTGTCAAGGATTACTTGACAACTGCTGCTGACGGGAAAAAATACCATGTGCAATACTACAATTTGGATATCATTATCTCCGTAGGTTATCGTGTTAAAAGCAAGCGTGGTACACAATTTCGCCAATGGGCCAATCAAGTGCTGAAAGACTATCTCTTGCGGGGGTATGCCATCAACCAGCGTGTAGCGAGGTTGGAGGAAAAGGTTGCCGAGCACGACAAACAGATAGATTTCTTTGTCAGGACTGACGACAAGGTTTATCATCTTGGCGCTTCTCTGAAAGACTTGGGCAAGAAACTGTTCGCCTTCTCCAAAATGGAAACGCCAAAAGAACGGATATTGCCATAGATTCTTGAAAGAAATGCTTCATATCTTTTCGTTTAAACAAAAAAAGCCTTACCTTTGCCCTCAATAAAACGAAAGTCTAACCAAACAATTGTCGAATGAATATAGCGCATTGGGCGCATTAACGGAAAGCGGAATATTAAAACAAGTAGTGTTACTTAGGGCTTGTGTAACTGAAACTTAGACAACTTCATTATACCATAAGCGAGTAAGTTAATTCTCATGTGTTTCACATGGGCTTTACTCGTAAATAATTGTGGTATAAGGGCAGTCTAAGGCCTCAGTTACAGAATTATCAAGTTTGAAAGTCCATGTTTTTATATACCTGCTTGGGAAAGAAAAAGAAGGAAAACACAATAAAATTATAAAAATATGCAAACAAAAGATTTACAAAAGAAAAGTGCCTTGCGTTTTGCCCTGATGGCCTTGATGATAGGCGTGGCAGGCTTGGCGAAAAGTTATGCAGAACATGTTGAACCCGAAAAGGCCAAGAAGGTGGCGGCTACTTTCTTGAGCAACAACGGGGCCAAAAGCGACCAATTGACCGACCTTTCTACAAAGGCCGGTTTCCCTAACCTCTACATTTTCAATGCCGAGCAAGGCTTTGTGGTTATGGCTGCCGATGACCGAGTGAAACCCATTTTGGGCTATTCGCTGACGGGAAAGTTTGTGGTGGAAAACATGCCCGAAAACCTAAGATGGTGGCTGCAAGGCTACAATGACGAGATTCAGTGCGCCATTGACAACCAATTGAGAGCATCTACCAAAGTCGCTCAGGAATGGGAAGACTTTGCTAAGGGAAGGCCAAGCGTTGGGCAACGGTCGGTGGTTGTGGAGCCTTTGATTGATACAGAGTGGGGGCAAGATGAGCCTTATAATTTACAATGCCCTAATGGTTATCCTACTGGTTGTGTAGCAACTGCTATGGCTCAAATCATGAAAAAATGGAATTATCCAGAACAAGGACAAGGTTCTCACACAAACTATAACAATTCCAATCAGACAGTTAATTTTAGCGAAACTACATACGATTGGAGTAATATGACCAACACATACGATAGTTCGAGCACCGAAGAGCAAAAACAGGCTGTTGCTATGCTGATGTTTCATTGCGGAGTATCTGTTGATATGAATTATGGCCCCCAAGGTAGTAGTACATCAGATATAAAGGCTTCAATCGCATTGAAAGAGTATTTCAGGTATGCTAATGATGCTCGTTTCGCTAGACGAAATAACATTGGACACGATGCAGTGTGGAAATCGATTATGAAAGGAGAATTGGATGCAGGTAGACCCATGTTGTATGGTGGTGACAATAATAAAACTGGAAATGAAAAAGACAGCCACGCTTTTGTTTGTGATGGTTATGACAGTGATGACTGTTTCCATTTTAATTGGGGATGGGATGGAACTAATCAAAATATGTTTTTTTCCATTGATATTATGACACCGGGTAATCCCAATAATCATAATTATTCAAACAATCAAGACATGGTTTATGGCATTAGACCTTCTAACATTGGTTGTGATGCACCAACGAATATTGCTGGCTCATTGAATGGAAGAGATGTGACTTTGTCGTGGACAGCCGTCGCGGGCGTGGATTCATACAGAATCTATCGTAATGGTGTTTTAATAGAGGCGTCTGCTACAGGAACCACTTATACCGACAGTAATTTGGCTGGAGGGTCATATCAATATTACATAAGAAGCAACTGCGTTGAATGTGGCACATCAGCGCCATCAAATATTTTAGTAGTTGAGATTACGTTATTCACCATCTCCGCCACAGCCAACCCGTCTTCAGGCGGAATGGTGAGCGGCGCAGGTGCCTATTACGAAAACAGCGAATGCACTTTGACCGCCATACCCAACCCTCATTACGCTTTTACGAACTGGACCAAAAACGGTGTGCAAGTCTCAACCGAATCGACCTATACATTCAATGTAACAGAAACAGCCTCTTATACCGCCAACTTCGATGCCTTGACCGCACACACAATAACATGCAACTCGGTGGAACATGGCACAATTAGTGCCAGTGCAACCACGGCTTACATGGGTGAAACTATCACTCTTTACCCCAGCCCTTTTATCGGGCTTTCTGAATGGATTGTTAAGGGCGCAAACAATCATCCTATTACGGTGACCAACAATCAATTCACCATGCCTGATAGCAATGTTACTGTAAGTGCCGTTTTCACGCAACTTCCAACTGTCGCCATTGGAAATTTGTGGTATTGTTTGAATGATAATACTTTGACAGCCGAGGTGAGAGGCTGCAATTATGATTCGGGCACTCTCACCATACCTTCCTCTGTTACTCATACAAATGAAAACAACCAGACACATACTTATTCTGTCGTTTCGATAGGCAATTCTGCTTTCAGGGATTGCAGCGGTTTCACTGGATCTTTGGCCATCCCTAATTCCGTGACTTCAATCGGTAGTTATGCTTTATATGGTTGCAACGGCTTGACAGGCAGTCTGACCATCGGCAATTCCGTGACTTCAATTGGTACCGCTGCTTTTTATGGTTGCAGCGGTTTCATTGGCTCTCTGACCATTCCTAATTCTGTGACTTCGATTGGTAATTCCGCTTTTTATGGTTGCAATTTCAGTGGATTGTATATTGATATGACAAACATTCCAAATTCTGCTTTCTCCTATTGCAGCGGTTTCACTGGCAACCTGACTATTGGCAATTCTGTGACCACGATTGGCAATAGTGCTTTCTACAATTGCAGCGGCTTCACAGGTTCTTTGACCATTCCTAATTCCGTGACTTCAATCGGTAGTTATGCTTTCTCTGGTTGCAGCGGTCTCACTGGTTCTTTGACCATTCCAAATTCCGTGAACACGATAGGTTATCTTGCTTTCCCAGGTAATTCCACTGGATTGTATATTGATATGACAAACATTCCAAATTCTGCTTTCTCAGGACGCAGCGGCTTCACAGGTTCTCTGACCATCGGCAATTCCGTGATTTCGATAGGAGAGGATGCTTTCTACAATTGCAGCGGCTTCACTTCTTTGGCCATTGGCAATTCCGTGATTTTGATAGGAAAGGATGCTTTTGAGGATTGCAGTGGTTTCACGGGCTCTTTGACCATCCCCAATTCAGTGATTTCTATTGGTGAGGATGCTTTCTACAATTGCAGCGGCTTTACAGGCAGCCTTGTCATTCCCAATTCAGTGACTTCGATAGGTGGTGGGGCTTTCTCTGGTTGTAGCGGCTTCACTGGTTCTTTGGCCATTCCCAATTCAGTGACTTCGATAGGTGGTGGGGCTTTCTCTGGTTGTAGCGGCTTCACTGGTTCTTTGGCCATTCCCAATTCAGTGACTTCGATAGGTGGTGGGGCTTTCTCTGGTTGCAGCGGTTTTACAGGTTCTTTGACCATTCCCAATTCAGTGACTTCGATTGGCTATGGTGCTTTCAAGAATTGCAGCGGCTTTACAGGTACTCTAACCATTCCAAATTCCGTGACTTCTATTGGCGGTAGCGCTTTTGAGAATTGCAGCGGTTTTATAGGTACTCTAACCATCCCCAATTCTGTGACTTCGATAGGTAATCTCACTTTCTACAATTGCAGTGGCTTCACGGAAGTGCATTTCAACGCCAGTAATTGTGCGGATTTAAACCCTCTTTTTTCGCCATTTTGGGGTTGTAACTGCACACTTACCATTGGCGACAATTTGGAAAGAATTCCTGCCTATGTGTTCTATGCTAGTGGTTTCACGGGTTCATTGACCATTCCCAATTCAGTGACTTCTATTGGTGAAGGTGCTTTTCGGGGATGCCACGGCTTTACGGGTTCACTAATCATCCCCAATTCCGTGACTTCTATTGGCAGCGTCGCTTTCATGGATTGTAGCGGTTTCACGGGTTCACTGACCATCCCGAATTCCGTGATTTCAATCGGCAGTGGTGCATTCTATGGTTGCAGCGGCTTGACAGGCTCTTTGACTATTCCCAATTCTGTGACTTTGATAAATGATCAAACTTTCGAGAATTGCAGTGGCCTCACAGGTTCCTTGACTATTCCCAATTCCGTGACCAAGATAGGTTGGAGGGCTTTCTATGGTTGTAGCGGTTTTACGGGTTCTTTGTTTATCCCCAATTCCGTGACTTCAATAAGCAATACTGCTTTTGAAGGCTGTAGTGGTTTTACGGGTTCACTGACCATTCCTAATTCCGTGGCTTCGATAGGTAATTGGGCTTTCTACAATTGCAGCGGTTTCACAGGTTCTCTGACCATCGGCAATTCCGTGACTTCAATAGGCAAGGAGTCTTTTTGGAATTGCAGCGGCTTTTCTGGCGATTTGTCTATTCCCAATTCCGTGACTTCAATCGGAGAAAGCGCTTTCGCCTCGTGTAGCGGCTTCTCGTCCATTCATTCATACGGGGCCGTGCCGCCCACGACAGACAATAATGCCTTCGAGGGCACGAACTATTCCATCCCCGTGTATGTGCCTCTATGCTCGGCTACGGATTACGCTGGGGCCAGCCAATGGAGCAACTTCACAGACTATCAGGCCGTTTTGCCATGCCCCTACACCTTCACAGGCAACGGAACGGATAATTTGTGGTCGAATCCAGACAACTGGCACACTCTGCCCACTAACGACTACGACATCATCATCAACGCCAACTGCGAGATGGATGAGGATGTGGAGGCCTCGGGTGTCATTATCAACAATACAGGTACACTTATCATAAAGTCTGGTCATGTGCTTACCATTAATGGCGGCAATAACAGGTCGGGCGAGGCTTTATTAGGCGAAATCGTCAACCATGGCACGGCGGCCAACCTTATTATTGAGGACGGCGGCCAATTGGTGTACGACAAATCAGGTTTGCAAGGAACGGTGCAAAAAGCGATTTCGCCCTATACCCAAAACGGAAACGACGGTTGGCATCTCCTTGCCTATCCACTCACTGGAAATGGAACTGTGGCAGGGCAGGAGAATATGCTCAGCAACGATTACGACCTGTACTATTACGACGAGCCAACGCATTATTGGATGAATTATAAAGATTCAGAAAATGGTTTCAACCAATTGGAGGCGGGGAAGGGATATCTTTATGCAAATAGCGGGATAATCCCATACCATGGATTTGATCAAGCCGAATATGTGACAAATCCGGGAGCCATTTATGGATACGATGCTTCTGTTTTGCAAGGTTCTCAAAGCATCTATGGAGTGAATGTCAAACATGAATCTGGTTATAGGTTAGGTGAGGATTTTACCATGTTGGACAATGCCACCATTCAATCTATTGAAGTGTTTGGATATCAAACAGGCTCAACAACGACTTCAACTTTCACGGGAATGTATATTCAGATTTATGATGGCAATCCTATGGAAGGAGGGCAGCCTATTTGGGGTAATATGGATGACAACATCATTACTGCAACATCATGGACGGGTTGTTATCGCTGTAATTACAATTTGGGTACAACTCGCCCAATTATGAGCATTAAAGCGGAAAACCTCAATATCCCATTGGAAGCAGGTACATATTATTTAACATGGAATTTGTCTGGTAGCGCATCAAGTGGCCCATGGGGAGTCCCGGTGGCTATCCAAGGAGTCTCAAATACCGGAGACGGATTACAGTATTCAGGAGATACTTGGAATTATTATTTAGATTCGGGATCACAAATGGGTATAGGTTTTGCTTTCAAAATTACATGGCTTCTGGAAGCAGGAACGGTAGATGATGTTGAATTATCGTTTGCTGGCGAACTTGAAAACGGTTCGGCAACCATCAACATTCCGCTGAGTTACACTGAATCAGCAGGACAACTGAAAGGTTTCAATCTCGTGGGCAACCCGTTTGTGCATAATGTCACGAACTACGGCAGCACCAATGTGGCCGAAGGCTGCTATCGTATGAACGAGACCAAAGACAACCTAATCGTGAGCGAAATCGACGAAGAAAACCCACTGAAACCCGCCGAGGGCTTCTTTGTGAAGGCTACGGATGAGGGTGCTTCGATTACTTTCAATCCGGGTCGCAGCGAAACGGCAAGCCGTAGTGGTTCCATCCGCGTAGAACTTTTGGACAATGGCAAACTCATCGACCGCCTTATTGTGAAGATGGATGGCGAGCCTTTGGAGAAACTGTCGCTCAAAGAGCAGCGCACGAAACTCTTTGCCACGCAAGACCATCAGGAAATCGCCATTGTGCCTTGCGTGGGCAATGAGCAGCCTATCAACTTCAAAGCCGCGAAAAATGGCGAATACACTATCAATGTGAACACCAATGGCTTGGAGTTCAATTATCTGCATCTCATCGACAACCTCATTGGCTCAGATGTGGACCTCGTCCCCCTTTTAAGGGGGGAAGGGGGATTAAACGAACCCCGGCAGGCAACATATACCTTTGAGGCCAAGACAAGCGATTATGCTTCAAGGTTCAAGTTGGTGTTTTCCGTCTGCGGGGACGCATACGGCGACGATGCGCCTTTTGCCTTTATTAGCAATGGGAATATTATTGTCACAGCGGACGCAGGCGATGCGTCCCTACAGGTGATTGACATGCTGGGGCGTGTGATTCGCACTGTAGGGCTGTCACAATGTGGCAGCCGTACAACAACGGCAGGGATGACCAAGGGCGTGTACGTGTTGCGTCTGATTAAGGGCGAGAAGGTTCGGACGCAGAAAATCGTCATTGATTGATTTTTGGTTTGATACCGAAAAATTCCTTACCTTTGCAGCCCGAAAAACGAAGGACAACAAAAAGAAAATCAAATATGAAAGTTTCAACATTATTGGGAGAAAGATTCAAGAAGGCACCGGCTGATTGCGTCGTCGACAGTCAGGCGCTGATGGTGCGTGGCGGCTACATCAAATCCGTCGGCACGGGCATCTTCTCATTTTATATGCCTGCCAAACGCATTGCGAAGAAAATCGAGAACATCCTGCGCGAGGAAATGGACCGCATTGATGGTCAAGAGGTGATGTTCCCCGTCGTGATGCCGGGTTCGCTTTGGCAAGAGTCGGGGCGCTACAGCAGCATCGGCTCCGAACTGCTCCGTTTCAAGGACCGCAACGGCATCGACCTGGTATTGGGAATGACCCATGAGGAAGCCGCCGTGCAACTGGCTCGCGATGCCGCGAAGAGTTACACGCAGTATCCCTTCATGATTTATCAAATCCAGACCAAGTTCCGCGACGAACCCCGTTCGCGTGCCGGCCTCATCCGCACCCGCGAGTTCACGATGAAGGACGCTTATAGTTTCCACCTCACGCAAGAGGATTTGGAGGAATACTACAAGTTGGCCTACCGTGCCTATGAGCGCATCTTCGCCCGTTGTGGCGTGCCGGAAGTGGTGGCCGTCAAGAGCGATTCGGGCATGATGGGCGGTCGCGTGTCGCATGAGTTCATGCTGCTCACCGAAATTGGAGAGGACACCATCGTCATTTGCCCCGAATGTGGCTACCGTTCCAACAGCGAAGCCGCCGACTGCATCGTGCACAACGAGGAATACCCCATTGAGCCGTTGGAGGAGGTCTATACCCCCGACCAAAAGACCATCGAGGAGGTGTGCAACTTCCTGCACAAGTCGCCTTTGCAATCGTGCAAAGCCGTGCTGTATCAGCGCAATATGGATGATTCGTTGGTCATCGTCTTCCTGCGCGGCGACCTTGAGGTGAACGAGACCAAACTCCGCAACCTGCTTGGTGCTGAGGTTCATGCGGCTACTGTCACTCCAGAAATGGGTATTTGCGCTGGTTTCATCGGGCCGAAGGGTCTGCCCGAAGGCATCACCGTGGTGTATGACGAATCGCTGAAGACCTTGAACTCTTTCGTGGCGGGCGCCAACAAGGTGAACTACCACTACAAGGGCATGAACATGGCCCGCGACCTCGGCGAGATGAAGTACGACAGCGTGGCCAAGGCCACCGCCGGCGGCATCTGCCCCGTGTGCGGCAAGCACAGCATCACCATCAGCCGTGGCATTGAGGTGGGCAACATCTTCCAACTCGGCACGAAATACACCGAATCGATGAACATGCAATACCTCGACAGCGACAACACGCTGAAATACCCCATCATGGGCTGCTATGGCATCGGCGTGGGTCGCTTGATTGCTTCGGTCTGCGAGGTGAGCCACGACGACTATGGCCCGATTTGGCCTATCACCATCGCCCCTTGGCAGGTGCAGGTGTGCGCCTTGCGCGTGGCCGACGAGAACGTGCGCCGCGTGGCCGACAAGGTTTACGAAGACCTGAAAAAGGCTGGTGTTGAAGTCCTTTACGACGACCGCAACATCAGTGCGGGCGTGATGTTCTCCGATGCCGACCTTCTTGGCGTGCCGCTGCGCATTGTGGTCAGCCCGAAGACTTTGGAGCGCAACGCCATCGAGTTTGCCGCCCGCGACAAGTCCTTCAAAGCCGACCTGAATCCAGACAATTGCGTCAACGATGTGAAGGCCAAGATTGCTGAAATGATTGCTGCATTAACGCCTGAAGATTGATGCAGGCACAGTTTTCAACAAAAATCGGCTCAAATTCGCATGGATTTGGGCCGATTTTTATTAATTTGGCAGCCTTACCGAAAATTATTTACTTTTGCAGGTGAAAACACAGACACCATGGAAACGCAACCTCGCTACATCAACCCTTACACAGACTTCGGTTTCAAGTACATCTTCGGCAGCGAACTGAACAAGGAATTCTTGATTTCGTTCCTGAATGCCCTTTTCGAAGGCAGGCACAACATTACGGACATCACTTACCAGAATTCGGAACATCTTGACGAGGTGGTTTATTCGCGTCGTGCCATTTTCGACGTGTATTGCACAACAGATAAGGGCGACCACATCATCGTGGAGATGCAAAATGTGGATCAAGATTATTTCGCCGACCGAATGGTGTATTATTCCACTTTTCCCATTCGCGAGCAAGCCAAGCGCGGCGATTGGGACTACAAGTTGAATCCCGTCTACACAATTGGCATCCTGAACTTCATCTTCGACAAGAGCAGCGAGGATGTCCATCATGAAGCCAAACTGATGAATGTGGCGACCAAGGAGGTGTTTTACGACAAGTTGTCTTTCATCACCATTGAATTGCCAAAGTTCAACAAGAAAGAAGACGAGTTGGTGACGCTTTACGACAAGTGGTTGTTTGTGTTGCGCAACCTCTCACGGTTGATGGAACGCCCAGCCGCTTTGCAGGAAAGGGTGTTTGCCTCGCTGTTCCGCCATGCTGAGATCGACAAGATGCAGCCTAACGAGCGGAGGCAATACGAAAAATCCTTGTTCGACTATAATGATATTAATAATAGCAATGTAAAACATTTCCGAGAGGGTAGGGAAGAGGGCTTGAAAGAAGGCAAGGAAGAAGGCTTGAAAGAAGGCAAGGAAGTAGGTGCAAAAGAGAAAACCATGGAAATCGCTCGCAACATGAAAGCAGCAGGAGTGAATATAGCGGTGATACAAACAACCACAGGCTTGGGTGAGGAAGAAATAGAAAGGCTCTAATACCAATCGGCTCATTTTCCAACAAAAATCGGCTCAAATTCGCACGGATTTGGGTCGATTTTCTTATTAAATTGAGTCGATTGATACCGAATCCCAACCAAATCACATACTTAGCGTGTTGATAATTCTGTTGACAAAAAAATCGACAATTAATTTGCCCGATGAGGGCAAAATGATATACCTTTGCCGAACAAGGTTTTTCCCAATGGGCTTTTCAAAACCTTTTGATAATCAGGAATTTTTGAAAACGAGCATATTGTATGAGCAACGGAGGTTTGTATATTACCAAACGAGATGGCAAACAGGAAGCCTTCTCCTTAGACAAGATAAAAATCGCCATCAGCAAGGCCTTTCTCGCCTCGGGCTTCTATGCCACTGACGAGGACTTGAATGGAATATTGAGCCGCGTCCGCGTGACCAACGGCATCACCGTGGAGGAAATCCAAAACCAAGTGGAAACCGCACTGATGGCCGAACAGTATTACACGGTGGCGAAAAACTATATCCTGTATCGCCAAAAGCACACCGAAGACCGCGAAATCCGAGAGAAAATCGACTTTTTGAGCAACTATGTCAATGCTTCGAATGCCGCCACTGGCTCAAAGTATGATGCCAACGCCAATGTGGAAAAGAAGAACATCGCCACATTGATTGGCGAACTGCCCAAGTCGAGTTTCATCCGCATCAACCGCCGCCTTTTGACTGACCGCATCAAGTCGATGTTCGGAAAGGAGCTCGCTGATCGTTACCTCTACCTGCTCAACAACCACTTCATTTACAAGAACGACGAGACCTCTTTAGCCAACTATTGCGCCTCCATCACCATGTATCCGTGGCTGAACGAAGGCACAAGCAGCATCGGCGGCAACAGCACCGCACCCACCAAACTGCGCTCGTTCTGTGGCGGCTTTATTAATATGGTGTTCATGGTGTCGTCGCAACTTTCCGGTGCCTGTGCCACACCCGAGTTCTTGATGTATATGAATTATTTCATCGGAAAAGACTATGGTACAGACTATTACAAACGCGCCGATGAGGTGGTCGACCACTCGCTGAAACCGCGCACCATCGACAAGGTCATCACCGACTGCTTCCAGCAAATCGTGTATT
>JAEEGL014341210.1_pt1 | contig 21125 bp, 21 predicted proteins | sample 9134231 | NCBI WGS metagenome assembly JAEEGL01 (sample SAMN16246548, study PRJNA631951) | gut metagenome | biome: gut microbiome; feature: rumen; material: fiber-attached | host: Bos | place: Iran: Karaj | collected 2018-10 | reverse complement strand
GGCGGCGGCCTGCAGGTAGTTGCACATGCGCTCGATGTTGTCCTTGAAGGCGTCATGGTACCAGACGGTCTCCAGGGAGCCGTCTTCGGCGCGGCGGACCAGGGTATAATGGCTGTTCTTGTCCGGATTCTCCCAGGCGGCGAATTCTTCCGCGGTCATGTCGGCCGGGTAGAAGTTCGCTCCGGCGGGGCGCTTGCCGTACCCTTCGACGAACGGGGTGTTGTCAATGCGGTCCCACGGACCGTAATTGATCATGGCATACGCCTTCTGGCCGGGATCGGACAGGTTGTCCATGAGCGCCTTGTCGCCGAAATTCTGCTGCCAGTAGATGTTGTCGGCTTCTTCGGCGGCGAGCTTATAGAGTTCGAGAACCTTCTTTCCATGGTCGGAGATGCCTTCGGTGAATGTAGTCTCGAGGTTGACGAGGGCATAGCTGTCGGCCTTTTTCTGGACGAGGGAGGTATGCTGCTGGTTACAGCCGGCGAGTGTCGCGGCAAGGACCAGGGCAATGCTCAGTTTCTTCATGATATCTTGTTTTTATCAGATGACAAAATTAAACCGCTTTCCTATTTTCAGAAAAGCGGCGCAAATTTAGCGTTTTCTTTAGAAAAGACCAATAAAAAAGGCCCGTCACGGGCCGGAATCTTTCTCATGTTCCAAATAAAGGAAATTTTCCTATCTTTGTCTTTTGCGGGAAACTGATTTCCCGGCCTGATGTATGGAAAACTACGGATTCTTTCGTGTAGCGGCTGCCACACCGCGGGTGAAAGTGGCTGATGTTGCATCCAACCTGGCCTCCATCCGGTCTTTGGTCGACCGGGCGGAAGCGGACGGCGTCAGTCTGCTGGCCTTTCCGGAACTGGCCGTCACCGGCTATACGTGCGCGGACCTTTTCGGCCAGGACCTGCTGGTCAAATCCGCCGAGAAAGCCGTCGGAGACCTGGCTGCATACCTTTGCGGGAAAGCCGTCACGACCGTGGTCGGCGCTCCTGTCCGGTATGCCGGACGCCTGTACAACTGCGCCGTCGTCCTGCATGACGGAAGGATCGCCGGCATCGTTCCGAAGGTGTTCCTGCCGACGTACAACGAGTTCTATGAGTCCCGCTGGTTCGCGAGCGGAACGGATTTCCTGGGTGCTTCCGCGACTTGTGTCCCTTATGCAGGACAAACTGTCCAGATGGCTCCGAATCAGTTGTTTACAGTTGGTGATGCCACATTTGCCGTCGAGATTTGCGAGGACCTGTGGACGCCGGTTCCGCCGTCTTCCTGGCATGCAGTCGCAGGGGCCCAGGTGATCGTCAACCTGTCGGCGAGCAATGAAGTCATCATGAAACACATGTACCGGAAAGACCTGATCGGCAACCAGAGCGCCCGTACCCTTTCCGGCTACATCTACTGTTCCTGCGGTTTCGGGGAATCGACGCAGGACCTGGTCTTCGCCGGTTCTTCGATGATCTATGAAAACGGCGCCTTGATGGCCGAGAACGAGCGGTTCACGCTGGGAGAAGGCCTGATCGAAGCCGATCTTGATATCCAGAAACTGACGGTCTTGCGGCAGAAGGAGAGTACGTACCGCGCCTATGCGCCGGACGGTGCCTCTTCCGCAGATTATTCACCCCTCTATGTCTGGACGGATGCCGGTGCGGCGGCTCCGACGGATTTTACGGCGAAACTGCTCCGCAACGTCGAGCCGCATCCGTTCGTGCCGGGCGGGAATCCGGCCGAGATCGACCGGCGCGCCCGCGAGATCACTTCCATGCAGGTACTGGGACTTGCCACACGACTTGCACATGTCAACGCCCGGACGGCGGTCATCGGCATCTCCGGCGGGCTGGACAGCACGCTGGCCCTGCTCGTCACCTGCCTGGCCTTCGACAAACTGGGCTGGTCCAGAGAGCGGATTATCGGTGTCACGATGCCGGGATTCGGCACGACCGACCGCACGTACACCAATGCCGTCGACCTGATGAAGGCCCTGGGCGTCACCGCCCGGGAAATCTCCATCGCGGCGGCTGTCACCCAGCATTTTGCGGATATCGGACAGGATCCTTCCGTCCATGACGTAACCTACGAGAACTGCCAGGCGCGCGAGCGGACCCAGATTCTGATGGACATCTCCAACAAGGAGAACGGCCTGGTGATCGGAACGGGCGACCTGTCTGAACTGGCGCTGGGCTGGTGTACCTACAACGGCGACCACATGAGCATGTACGGGGTCAATGCCAGCATCCCGAAGACCCTTGTCAAATATCTGGTGAAATGGGCGGCTGAAAACCGTTTCGACGTCCCCGGAGCCGGCGGACGCAGCGCCAAGGAAATCCTGCTGGATGTCGTGGACACTCCCATCAGCCCCGAACTGACGCCGGCGGATGAAAAGGGACAGATCAAGCAGAAGACCGAGGACCTGGTCGGTCCGTACGAACTGCACGATTTCTTCCTGTACAACTGTTTCCGGCTGGGGTATGCGCCGTCCAAGATCTATTTCCTGGCATGCAAGGCCTTCCTGGGCCGCCAGGGGGACGCAAGCGTTTTCGTCGGTCCGGAAGGAAAGGCCAACGTCTATACGGAGGAGATCATCCTCAAGTGGCTGCGGAAATTCTACTGGCGTTTCTTCAGCCAGCAGTTCAAGCGCTCCTGCATCCCGGATGGTCCCAAGGTCGGCTCCGTCACGCTCAGCCCGCGCGGTGACTGGCGCATGCCGTCAGACGCCCAGGCGGCCCTGTGGATCGCCGACCTCGAGAAACTCGGTTGACGCCTGCTAAACTTCCAGACTGGCGATCAGGCGTTCGAAGATGCTGCTCATCTTGTCAGCAGCGGCCTCGGCGGCTACGACTACGTCGTGGCCGTCGTTCATATAGTCCGGAGCGTAGTCGTCATGGGCCTCGTTCGTGATGACGGACATGCCGAAGACGCGGATGCCGCTGTGGCGGGCGACGATGACCTCCGGAATGGTGCTCATGCCGGTGACGTCTCCGCCGACGATGCGGATGTACTTGTATTCGGACGGGGTCTCGTAGGTCGGGCCCGTACCGCCGAAATAGACACCTTCATGGACCGGGATGTCGAGATCCGCGGCGATGTCTTTCGCTTTGGCGATCAACTGCAGGTCGTAGGGACGGGTCATGTCGGGGAAACGCGGACCGAAGTCGTCGAGGTTCGGGCCGATCAGCGGGTTCGGGAGCTGGTTGATGTGGTCCCGGATGATCATCAGGTCGCCGATATGGTAGTTGAAATTGACGCCGCCGGCGGCATTGGAGACAAACAGATACTTGATGCCGACCACTTTCATCACGCGGATCGGCAGGGTTACGAGTTCCATGCCGTAGCCCTCGTAGTAGTGGATGCGGCCCTGCATGGCGATGACGGTCTTCCCGCCGACGGTGCCCACGATGAAATTCCCCTTGTGGCCGATGGCTGTCGATACCGGGAATCCGGGGATGTCCCGGTAGGGGATGGTGACGGAGTCTTCGATCTTGTCGGCAAGCCGGCCCAGGCCGCTGCCCAGGACGATGCCCACGGTCGGATGAAGGTCGAAACCAGCCAGAACTTGCTTGATGTATTCGGCTGCCTTGTAGATTCTCTCTGCTCTCGGGTCCATGGTAATACTATGTGATTAGATGATTTGTTTCAATACTTTGCGTGCTTCCGCCAGGATTTCCTTCTCCCCGTCGACATGGCGGTTCCGCATGACGAAGCGTCCGCCGGAGATGACCGAATCGATGCAGTCGCTGTGGGCGGAATAGATGAAATTGCCCAGGAACGGACCGGGGGACAGGAAGAAGGTGTTGTCCGTATCGACGACCAGGATGTCGGCCTCTTTCCCTTCCGCAATCTCTCCGGCGTTGATACGCAGCGCTTTGGCTCCGTTCCGGGTGGCCGTGGCGAGGAGCTCGTCCAGCGGCATGGCCTTGGGGTCCCAGCGCCAGGCCTTCTGCAGCAGGGCGGAGGTTTTCATCGCTTCCAGCATGTCCAGGTTGTTGGAGGAAGCACAGCCGTCCGTGCCGAGGCAGACGTTGGCGCCGGCATCCCGCAGTTCATTGTAGTGGAAATGATAGCCGGAGGCGATCTTGAGGTTGGAGTTGATGTTGTGGACGCAGTTGACCTTCCGTTCGCCCAGGATCCGGATGTCGTTTTCGGAGAGCCAGAGCGTATGGGCGGCGATGACGCGCTCGTCCAGCACGCCCAGACTGTCGAGATACTCGACGGGACTCAGTCCTCCGTGGGCCGCCTGACAATTCTCCACCTCCCCGGTCGTTTCGCTCAAATGGATATGAAGCAGCAGGTTATGCTTGCGGGCGAATTCCGTGGCCCAGAGGATCATGGCCTCGCTGACCGAATAGACCGCGTGGAAGGCGACCTCGAAGATGGCCTGGTCATTCCACGACAGCGACTCTTCGTACATCTGCTGGCACTGTTCCCGCTGGCGCGCGGCTTCTTCCGGATTGCCCTGGTCCAGCACGACGTATGAGATCACCGGACGGATCCCCATCTCGACGGTGGCCCGCCGGGCTGCGGGGGAGAACCAGTACTGGTCGTTGAAGGTGGTCGTGCCGGTCCGGATCATCTCCAGAGCGGCTACTTTGGTGCTCCAATAGACGAAATCGGCATCGATGCGGGATTCGATCTTCCAGATATTCTCGAGCCAGCGGTCGAAGACGACATCTTCCTGGATGCCGCGCATGAGGGCCATGCCGGCATGGGTATGCATGTTGACGAATCCGGGGACGGCGGTCTTGCCGCCGCAGTCGACGGTTTCGATGCTGGCGCCGGCGGGTACGTCGATTTCTCCGGCAGGGCGGATGCTGGAAATAAGTCCCCGGCTGATAAGGATGTCGCTGAGTCTCTCGTCAACCCGGATGTTTTTCAATAAGATCGTGCCCGTTTCGTTCATGCTGTCTTTACAGGATTTTGCGTAACTGTTCGAGATTCTCAGGCGGCGTGGCCCAACTCGTGGCGAACCGTACGACGGTGTGGTCGGCGTCGTATTTCTCCCAGAAGTCGAAACCGACGAGCGGGGACAGCCGTTTCACTTCCTGGTCCGTGAGAATGACAAACTGTTGGTTGGTAGGGGATTCCAGGAAGAAAGGGATGCCTTTCTCCCAGAGGATTTCTTTCAGTTTTTCGGCCATTTCAATGGCATGGCGGGCTATCCGGGAATACAGGCCGTCCGTGAACAGGACATCGAACTGGATGCCCAGCAGCCGGCCTTTGGCGAGCAGGGCGCCATGCTGTTTCACCGTGGTCAGGAAATGTGCCGGTGCGTTTCCGCGCGGGAAAACGACGGCCTCCCCGCACAGGGCGCCCACTTTCGTCCCGCCGATATAGAAAACATCGCACAGGGAAGCCAGCGTCGGAAGGTCGAGGTCCGACTGAAGACTCTCCAGCCCGTAACCGAGCCGGGCGCCGTCGATGAAAAGCGGCAGTCCGTATTCCTGGCAGACGGCATGCATGGCCGTCAGTTCCGCCCGCGAGTAGATCGTGCCGTATTCGGTCGGGAAAGAAATGTAGACCATGCCCGGGAATACCATGTGCTCATGGTTGGCATCGCCGAAAAAAGATGCCAGATAAGCGCGAAGTTCAGCGACGTCGATCTTACCTTGGTGTTCCGGAAGCGGAAGGACCTTGTGGCCCGTATATTCGACCGCACCGGCCTCATGGACGCCGATGTGTCCCGTGGCCGCGGCGATGACGCCTTCATAATTCCGAAGGAGGGATGCGATGACGGTCGCGTTGGTCTGGGTCCCGCCGACAAGGAAACGGACATCCGCCTCCGGACATCCGCATGCCTGACGGATCTTCTCCGCGGCAGAAACACAATACCGGTCGCTCCCGTAACCGGGAAGCTGCTCCATGTTGCTGTCACATAAGGCTTTCAGAATCAACGGATGGGCACCTTCGGCATAGTCACAGGTAAATGAGATCGGAGGAGTCATATTCGCTATAGGAGTTCCTTGACTTGCTGTTCGACCAGGAACATCGGCGTGGTCGGCTCGAAGCGGGCCACGACGTTGCCCTGCCGGTCCAGCAGGAATTTCGTGAAGTTCCATTTGATGTCCGGCTTCGAGGCGAAATCCGGATCGTTTCGTTCCAGCATGGCCGTCATCATCTTGGCGCGGTCGCCCTCACCGAAGCCCTCGAAGCCCTTCTGCTCCTTGAGCCAGACGAAGAGGGGAGCGGCGGCATCGCCGTTGACGTCGATCTTGGCGAACTGCGGGAACTGGGTATGATAGGTGCCGGTGCAGAATTCGCGGATCTCCTCAGCTGTTCCCGGAGCCTGCCCGCCGAACTGGTTGCAGGGAAAATCGAGGATTTCCAATCCCTTTTCATGGTATTTTTCATACAGGGACTGCAGTTCTTCATACTGGGGGGTGAATCCGCAGCGGGTAGCGGTGTTGACGACCAGCAGGACCTGTCCCTTGTAGTCCGCCATGGAGGCGGAGGATCCGTCGGCCTGGAGGATATCAATGGCATAGACGGGGGATTCCGCGGCTTTCTGCTGTTTTCCGCCGCAGGAAACAAGGGCCATCAAGGCCATCATGAAAAGGAGGGTTCGTTTCATATACTTATCGTGAATTAAAAGGATTCGTCTCCGGAATCGTCGCGGTACGGGCGCTCCGGAAGGTCCTTCAGGCAGTTGACCCGGATGTACTCGATCACTTCCTGGAGTCCTTCGGCGAACTTGTCGAAATCTTCCTTGTAGAGGAAAATCTTGTGCTTGTCATAGGTAAAGCGACCGTCGTGTTCCATCTTCCTTTTGCTTTCCGTAATCGTCAGGAAGAAGTCATTCCGTCCCTTCGTTGCCTTCACGTCAAAGAAATACGTACGTTTCCCAGCCCGGACAGGCTTGGAATAGACATCCTCGCCCTGGCGCTCCTGCGCGTATGCGCCATCATAATCTTCTCTGTACATTGTATTCTTGTTTATTATACGGTTAAATCTAGCCAAATTTAAGGAAAAATCTCTAATTGTTGCTATCTTTGCATGAATTTTTGCCAGAAAACACCATGCTCAACCGAAGGATATTACGCATCAAGGCATTCAAGGTCATCTACGGGTACGCCGTGACCGGAGACAAAACCCTGGAAGACGCTTATACTGAACTGGATGCATCTTGTGAAGCGACGCGTGACCTGTACCTGCTCATGCTGGCCGTCATCGCTCCGCTGACCGCCGAAGCCCGTACCCGGATCGAATCTGCCCGCGGCAAATTCAATCCGACCGAAGAAGAGCTGCATCCGAACGAGAAGTTTGCGGAGAACGCCCTGGCGCGTCTGCTGGACGCGGATCCGGATTTCCAGAAGATCTTGTCCCGCAAGAAGTTGAGCTGGGACCGTTACGATATCTTCATCCGCAACCTGTACGATTCCATCCGTGTGAAGCCGTATTTCCAGAAATTCATGGCGTCCGACGACGATTCGCTGGCCGCCTGCTGCCGGCTGTTCACCCGGATTTACGAAGAAGAGTTCACGGAGAATGCCGCCGTCGAGCCGATCCTCGAGGAACTTTCCCTGTATTGGAACGACGACCTGGCCTATGCCCTGACCTGGTGCTGCCATACCCTCGACGACCTGGCGAAAGGGCATCCCTGGCAGCTTCCGGAACTGTATCAGAGCGATATCGTCCGCAAACGCAAGCCCGGGGCTGTCATGGACAGTGACCGGGACTTCGTCCGCAAACTGGTCCGCTGCGCCCTCGCCGGCTACGAACGCTATTTCTCCAAGGTGACAGCATCGGTCCCCGACTGGGACAGTGACCGCCTGTTCTCCACGGACATGGCGATCATCGCCTGTGCCATGGCGGAAATCGAAAACTTCCCCGACATTCCGCAGAACGTCTCCCTGAACGAATACATCGAGATCTCCAAGTTCTACTGCTCGCCCAAGAGCCGGGGATTCATCAACGGCCTGCTGGACCGTTTCGTCAAGGAAATTGATAAAACTGAATAATTATGACACTCTCTATGATGCTTTTGCAGTCGGCCGCTCCGGCCGCCCCTGCCGCCGGTGGCGGCGCCATGATGTGGATCATGCTTCTGCTGGTCTTCGGTGTAATGTGGCTTTTCATTATCCGTCCGCAGCGCAAGCAGCAGAAGGAACTGGAGAAGTTCCGCAGCGAACTCAAGAAGGGTGACAAGGTCGTGACGATCGGCGGAATCTTCGGCACCATCGCCGAGATCAATGAACGCGACGTGCTCATCAAGGTTGACGGTGAGACCAAGCTCCGTGTCAGCAAGAACGCAATCCAGAAGGATTTCACCCCTCAGCAGTAGTTTCGTGCCATGGGCCGTCTGTGGGACAAGTTCCGCAGCCTGTCGGCTTCTAACGGGAAGGACATCATCATTTTCGTGATGTCCCTCCTGTTGGCTTTCAGTATCTGGCTCATCCACAATCTTTCCCTTTATTACAACGAGACGGTCAGCATCCCGGTACGCGCGCGGAGCAACATCAACGGCCACGCGATGCTCTCTTCCAACGACGCTGTCGTACAGGCACGTCTGCGGCTGACGGGATTCGACGTGATCCGGTCGCGCGGTGCCATGAACCGGAAGCCGGTCGTCGTGGACTTCGCGGCCGCGGACATGCATCCCCGGGGCGGTGAGATGTTTTATGTGACCGGTTCGGACCTCAACCGCTATGTACAGGCCGTTTTCGGCGATGACGCCCGCCTGGAGACCATGCTTTCCGACACGGTCCATTTCCGCTTCCCGTTGGAAAACAGCAAGAGAGTCCCGGTAATGGCTGTCTATTCCGCTGATTTCCAGCAGCAATATACAGCGGTCGGCGACCTGCGGCTCGTCCCGGATTCCGTGACGGTCTATGGAGAACCGATGCACCTGGAACAGGTGGACCGGGTCTTCACCCGCCCTTTCTATCTGAAAGACCTCCGGGTCAGCGCCCATGGGAGGGTACGGCTGGAGGAAACCGGACTGCGGCTGAGCGACAATGTGGTGGATTATTCCCTTGAGGTGTCCCGGTATGTCGAGATCCGTGCCGATCTTCCTGTGGAGAGCCGGGGTGTCCCGGCCGGACGCAATCTGATCATTTATCCCTCCGTCGCCCAAGTCTCATTCAAATGTGCTTTCCCCGTAACGGTGGATCCGACGACAGTGGCCCGTTTTTATATTGATTACCAGGATTTCACCCACTCGCTGGGCGGTGTCTGCATCCCCCGGTGCGATGCCCTTCCTGCCGGAATCCTGGACTATACCGTCGAACCCCAGGTGTTCGATTGCGTGGAAAGCGTCCGATGAAAACCCTGCTTGTAACCGGCGGCATCGGCAGCGGAAAGTCTGCCGTCTGTTCCTACCTGCAGGAGCAGGGGATACCCGTCTATGATTCCGATTCCGCCGTCAAGCGGCTGTACAGGGAGGACCCCGTCCTGCTTCCTTCGCTGGAGACCCTCTTCGGGACCGGCCTCCGTCTTGCCGACGGCTCCCTGGACCGGAAAAAACTGTCGGCCATCCTGTTTTCGGATCCGGAAGCCCTGTCCCTGCTGGAATCTGTCGTCCATCCGGCGGTCCTTCGGGATTTCGTGGCGTGGCGGGACCGCCAGAACGCCCCTTTCGTGGTGATGGAATCCGCCATTGCATTGGGGAAACCGCTTTTCAATGGGGTCTATGATGCCGTCCTTCTGGTAACGGCGCCCGAGCGGCAACGGATCGAACGGGCCTGCCGGCGGGATGGCACGGATCCGGAAGCCGTCCGGGCTCGCATGGCCCTGCAGCGTTTCGACCCGATGCAGGCCGATGCCGTCGTAAACAATGACCAGGATCCGGAGGCCTTGCGGCACCGGACCGATATTGCCTTAAAAATATTATCTTTGTAAACAGAAGCAGCCGCGAAGGCTGCACGATAAATCAAGAAACAATATGGAAAACAACAAAACCGATCTTGCAAAAATCCTTTCCGTGTCCGGCTCCCGCGGCCTTTACCGTTATCTTGCCCAGGCCCGCAGCGGCGCCATCGCCGAATCCCTGGCTGACGGACATCGGACCATTTTTGACCTCAAGAGCAAAATCACGACCCTGGCGGATATCTCCATCTATACGGAAGAAGGCGAACTGAAACTTCAGGAAGTTTTCGGGAAACTACATGAGACCCTCGGTGAAAAAGACGCCCCGACTTCGAAGGCCTCCGCCGATGAACTCAAGGCCCTCTTCGCCAAAGCCATTCCGGATTACGACGGCGACCGCTTCTATGTCTCCCACATGAAGAAGGTGGTCGACTGGTACAATGACCTGAAAAACCACGCTTCCCTGGACTTCGTGACCGACGAAGAACGTGAGGCGGAAGCGGAGAAAGCGGCTGAATAGCGATGACCAGGCCCTCCCTGCAAGTCATCACCCTCGGGTGCTCCAAGAATAAGGTGGATACCGAGCATCTGCTCGCTCAGGTGCAGGAGGCATTCACCGTGCTTCCGGAAGACCATGAGGGGAGGACGGACTGGCTGCTGCTCAACACCTGCGGTTTCATCGGCGATGCCAAGGAAGAATCCATCCAGGCCGTTTTCGATGCCGTGGACCGCAAGAACCGGGGCCTGGTCGGCAAGATCCTGGTTTTCGGCTGCCTTTCCCAGCGGTACATCGACGAACTGCCCGGTCTGATTCCGGAGGTCGACGGCTGGTATGGCGCCCGGGACCTGGCTCCTGTCGTCAAGGCGCTGGGCCAGCCCTATCGGGCGGAACGCCGGACATCCCGATATGTGACCGGCCGCAGGGGCGCCTATGCATTCCTGAAGATTTCCGAGGGCTGCGACCGCCGTTGTTCCTATTGCGCCATTCCGTTGATCCGTGGCGCCCCCAAGTCCGTCCCGATGGAAGAACTTGTGGAAGAGGCCGGGAGACTGGCGTCCGATGGCGTTCGTGAATTGGTGCTGATCGCCCAGGACACGACGTATTATGGCCTGGACCTGTATGGCCGCCGTGCATTGGCGGAACTGCTGCAGCGCCTGTCGGAGGTGGAGGGCATCGAATGGATCCGGATCCACTATTCGTATCCCGCCGGATTCCCGGAAGACGTCCTGGACCAGATGGCGTCCAATCCGAAGGTCTGCCGGTACATGGATATCCCGCTCCAGCATGTCTCGGATGTGGTCCTGGACAACATGCACCGCCATGTGGACGGCGCATGGACCCGGGAACTGATCCGGAAGATGCGGGAGAAAGTGCCGGGCATCGCCCTTCGGACGACCCTGATCGTCGGCCACCCCGGCGAAGGCCGCAGGGAATTCACCGAACTGATGGATTTCGTGCGGGAGGCCCGGTTCGAACGGATGGGCGCCTTCACCTATTCCGAGGAAGAAGGGACATGGGGCGCGATGAATCTGCGGGACTCCGTGACGAAAAAAACGAAGCAATCGAGGCTTTCCCGGCTGATGGAATTGCAGCGTGGTATATCATTTGCTTACAACCAATCCCGGATCGGCTCCGAAGTCCGTGTCCTGGTAGATGACTGCTCCGACGGCATCCTGGTATGCCGCAGCGAGTTCGAAAGCCCGGAGGTGGACGGAGAGATCCTGGTACCGTGCCCGGAAGGCCGTTCACCGGAAGAGTTTGTCGGCCGGTTCATGACCGTCCGGATCAACGGGGCCGACGATTATGACCTGACGGGTGATTATTTAAGAGATTAATGCTATGAAACGTTCATCGATCCTGGCTGTTTCCGCGCTCTTGCTGTGCATGGGCGCCTGCAGCCCGCAGACTTTCACCATGAACCTGGAGATGCGGCAGCCGTCGCAGTCTGGGTTCGATCTTGCCGGAAAGAGCCTCTCCGTCGTTTACCTTGAGGAGGCGGGGAAGGATACGGTGTTTGCCAAACACCTGGCCACCGGTTTCGCAGAGGCGTTGGAGAAGGATTATTTCGGCGGCCGCGAGGCGGTCGGCGTGTACCGGATGGAGAAGCGTCCGGGGGCCGATTATGCTTCACGGGATACGCTGTTGAACCTGGTTCTGGACAGTGACGACGATGTGATCTTCCTGTTCGATGCACCTGAGTTCCAGGAAGCCACCCTTGGCGAGACCCGCGCTTCTGCGTTGGAAGCGGCCGATTCCTCCCGGCTGGTTGTGGCCCGTGTTCCGTATTCGCTGCGCATGTATGCCTATGATTCGATGAACAAGGCGGATACGGTCCGCACCTTCGTGGGCAACAGCACGTTCAACCAGGTTATTTTCGGTTCAGATAAGACGACCGAGGCGCAGTATATGCGTCATCTGTGGGACAATACCAACAATACCGCCACCCAGGCGCAGGATGCCGGCAACCGTTCCGCCGCCAAGTTCAAGGCGGTCTGGAAAGAGGAATCGGTGACGTTCTATTATTTCGAGAGCGCGGACTGGACGGATGCCGCCGAGGCTGCGTATTCCTTCAAGTGGAACCAGGCCATGGACAAATGGATGTCCCTGCTGAACACGAAGAATTACGAGCGTCGGGCGTATGCGGAGTACAATCTGGCCGCGGCCTGTTATGTGACGGGTGACCTGGGACTTGCTTCCCAGTGGTTGGATCAGAGTGACAAGGACGGGAAAGTGGAATTGTCCGACAGTCTCCGCAGGCGGATCAACGCCAGGCGTTAGCGGATATCCAGTAATTTGTGGGTCTGAAGGCTCAGACTCCATCGGGGGTGGTCCTGCACATAGCGGACCACCTCTTCCGTATTCTGCCCGGAACAGGGCTGGAGGAAATGATGATCGGCCGGGAAGGCGAGCCAGCGCTCGACATCCTGACCGGTATAGACCAGTTTCAGTTCGTCCGCCCGGGGCAGGACGACGGTCCCGTGCGGCTGCCAGTCTTCCTTGGGACTGAGGGTGATCCAGTCGATTCCGGCCGGAAGCGGATGGGTACCGTTGGTTTCGATATGGATGGTATAACCGGCTTGGTGGAAAGCGTTTACGAATGCGTCGTCCAACTGGAGGGCCGGTTCGCCGCCGGTTACGACGATGCGCCGGCAGCCGTTGCCGAACGCCTGGACCGCTGACAGGACCGCGTCCAGGGAGAGGATATCGGCATGGGAGAAATCCGTATCGCAGAACGGGCAGCGCAGGTTACATCCGGCCAGGCGGACGAAGACCGCGGGCGTCCCGGTCCACCAGCCTTCTCCCTGCAGGGAGTAGAAGATTTCATTGACGCGGAAAGTCTCAGTCTTCGTCCCGTTCATAGATGGCCTTGTTGTTCTCGGATTCCCAGATTTCGACCTTGTAGCAGTTTTCGACATGGTCACAGATCCAGCGGGCGATGTTCTCCGCCGTCGGATTGAACGGCAGGATTTCATTCAGGTTGCGGTGGTCCAGTTTCCCGCTGATCTCCTTCTTGATCTTGGTGAAATCCGTTACCATCCCATCTTCATTGAGCGTCTTGGACTTGCAGTGTACAAGGACGATCCAGTTATGCCCGTGCATGGTTTCGCACTTGCTTTCATAACTGAGGTGAAGGCTGTGCGAGGAAGAGATCTCGAGACGTTTGGTGACGTAGTACATGGCGTTATGCTTTATAAGGGGTGGGGTCGAAGCCGGCCAGGGCTTCCTTTCTTTCCTGACAGGTTCCGCAGAGCCCGCAGTGGACGTCGTCTCCTTCGTAGCAGGAATAGGTCTTTTCGAAGGGAACGGCGAGTTCCTTTCCCAGCAGGGCGATCTCCCGTTTGGTCATGTTGCAGTACGGCGAAACGATGCGGATGCCTTCGTACGTGCCGGCCTGCGCCGCCTCGTCCATGGCCCGGACAAAGGAGGGCCGGCAGTCCGGATAGATGGCATGGTCACCGGCGTGGTTGGCGATCAGCACGGTATCCAGTCCCTCGCTTTCGGCGAGGCCGACGGCGACGGAAAGCATGATGCCGTTGCGGAAGGGGACCACGGTGCTTTTCATGTTCTCCTCATCATAGGCGCCGTGCGGGATGGCGTCGCCGCCTTCAAACATGCTGCTTTTGAAATACTGGCCCATGAAGGCCAGCGGGATGACCAGATGGCGGATGCCAAGCAGGGTACAGTTTTCCCGGGCGCAGGCCAGCTGGGCGGCATCCTGGCGTGCCCCATAGGTGAAAGTGACGGCCAGCCGGATGCTGTCCTTAAATTGGTAAAGGAGGGTGGTGCTGTCCATTCCTCCGGAGTATACGATCAGCGCTTTCAAGGCTTCGGTGTTCATTTGTTGCAAAGATAGGCATTTTTCCGTATTCGTTGTATAAACACCCTTTTTCGGGCGGGTTTTGTGAATATATATAAATATATAGTGAATATTTCATGAATTATTTGCAAAATAATGAAAAAATATTCTATCTTTGTGCCAGAATGAGTCCGATACAGTATGTGACCGCCGACGAGGCCGTCCAAGTCGTGAAATCCCACGACCACATCCATCTGAGCGGCGTCGCCAATGTGCCGCATCCCCTGATCGCCGCCCTCTGCCGGAGGGCAGATGCCGGGGAATTGCGGGATTTGCATTTCCATCATATCCATACGGAAGGCCCCGCGCCTTATTCCGATCCGGCTTATGAAGGCATTTTCTTCGAACAAGGCTTCTTCGTAGGTCCGAATGTCCGTGCGAATGTGAATGCCGGCTATGCGGATTACATTCCGCTGCATCTGGAAGAGTCTCCGAAGATGTACCGCAGCGGCATCCTGCCGTGCGACGTGGCCATGGTGCAGGTATCGGAGCCGGAGGGCGGCTACGTCTCCCTGGGTACTTCCGTGGACTGTTCCGTCGCTGCCATTGAATCGGCGGCTCATGTACTGGCGGTCGTCAATCCGCACGTCCCGTTCGCCTACGGCGATCTCGTGCCGGTCGAGCGGATTGAGGCCTTTGTCAGGGACGACGCCCCGCTGTTCACCATCCCTTATGCCGAACCGTCGGAGACTGACAAGGCGATCGGAAAGAACTGTGCGGAACTGGTTCCGGACGGGGCCTGCCTGCAGATGGGAATCGGCTCCCTGCCCAATGCCATCGCAGCCCATCTGAAAGGCCACAAGGACCTGGGACTGCATACGGAACTCTTTTCCGACGGGGTGCTGGAACTGATCCGCTGTGGCGTGATCAACGGCACCCGGAAGGTGACCGATCCCGGGAAAGTGGTAGCCGCCTTCCTGCTGGGATCGACGGAACTGTATGATTTTGTGGACCATAATGAAAGTGTCCTGATGCGGGACATCAGTTATACCAACGATCCGTGGATCATCGCCAGGAACCCGGGCGTCGTATCCATCAACTTTGCGACGGAGGTCGACCTGACCGGACAGATCTGTGCGGATTCGATCGGTACACGGATGTATTCCGGTACCGGCGGCCAGCTGGATTTCGTCAAGGGCGCCCGCCGCTCCGAAGGAGGGAAATCCGTGATCGCCCTGCCTTCCCGTACACGGAAAGGCAAGAACAAGATCTCTCCGGTCCTGACCCCGGGCGCGGGTGTCGTGACGCCACGTGCGGATGCCGAATGGATCGTGACGGAATACGGGGCTGTCAACCTGTACGGCCGTTCGTTGCAGGAAAGGGCGAAACTCCTGACCAGCATTGCGCATCCGGACGATCGTGAAATGCTCGAAAGAGCTGCTTTTGAAAGATTTGGGAAACATTACTTGAACTTAAAAATTAGATAATGAATACATTTACCGTTACCCGGGCGACAGCCGACCATCTGGGGCTTGTTCCGGAAATCGTGGCCGCTTTCGAGAATGTCCATGAGAAAAAAAGCACCGGATTCGCTTCGCGTACTCCGGAATACATCACTTCCAAGATTCTGGAGGACAAGGCCGTCATCGCGTTGGACGGCGACCGGTTCGCCGGATTCTGCTACATCGAATCGTGGGGACATGACCGTTATGTCGCGAATTCCGGTCTGCTGGTGAAACCGGAATACCGGGGCCAGGGGCTGGCGAAGGCGATCAAGAAGATGGCCTTCCAACTTTCGCGGGAGAAATTTCCGGAAGCGAAGATCTTCGGCCTGACGACGGGCCTGCAGGTCATGCGGATCAATTCCGAGCTCGGTTACGTTCCTGTGACCTTCTCCGAACTCACGGACGACCCTGAGTTCTGGAAGGGATGCGAGGGCTGTCCCAACTTCGATATCCTGCAGCGGAACAACTACGCCAGCTGCCTGTGCACCGGCATGCTGTACGATCCCGCCAGCAAGATCAAGAAGGGGCATGGCAAGAAAGTCGTCGTGGCTTACAGCGGAGGCCTGGATACCTCCTATACCGTGATGTACCTGAGCCATGAGATGGGATATGAGGTCCATGCCGTCTGCGCCGACACGGGCGGATTCTCGCCCGAGCAGCTGGCGGAGAACGAGAGCCGGGCCCTCGCCTTGGGTGCCAAGACGTACAAGACGCTGGACGTGAAGCAGGAGTACTACTCCAAGAGTCTGAAATACATGATTTTCGGCAATGTTCTCAGGAACGGGACCTATCCCATTTCCGTCTCTTCCGAACGGATTTTCCAGGCCCTGGCCATCGCCCGGTACGCGCGGGAAGTCGGAGCCGGCGCCATCGCTCACGGATCGACCGGCGCAGGCAATGACCAGGTCCGTTTCGACATGACGTTCAAGGTCCTGGCCCCGGAGATGGAGATCATCACCCTGACCCGTGACATGAAACTCAGCCGCCAGCAGGAGACCGATTACCTGAACCGGCATGGTTTCCAGGCGGATTTCAAGAAACTGAAGTATTCCTACAACGTCGGCATCTGGGGAACGTCCATCTGCGGCGGCGAGATCCTGGATTCGGCGCAGGGGCTGCCGGAGTCCGCCTATCTGAAGAAAGTTTCCTGTCAGGAGCCGAAAACCCTGAAAATCGGGTTTGAAAAAGGCGAGATCATCTCGGTGGACGGTGTCAAGTATGCCGACAAGGTGGCGGCGATCCAGGCCGTTGAGGCCGTCGCAGCTCCGTACGGCATCGGACGGGATATCCATGTGGGCGACACGATCATCGGCATCAAGGGCCGGGTCGGTTTCGAGGCCGCCGCAGCCATGACCATCATAACCGCGCACAAATACCTGGAAAAGCACACGCTGAGCAAGTGGCAGCAGTATTGGAAGGACCAGGTAGCCAACTGGTACGGGATGTTCCTGCATGAGAGCCAGTACATGGAGCCGGTTATGCGGGACATCGAAGCCATGCTCCAGAGCAGCCAGCGCCATGTCAGCGGCACCGTGATCCTGGAACTGCGGCCGCAGTCCCTCACGACGGTCGGTGTCGAGTCGGAAGATGACCTGGTAAAGAACAAACTGGGCGAATACGGCGAAGGCCAGAAAGGCTGGACCTCCGACGAGGCGAAGGGTTTCATCGCGCTTTCCTCCGTTCCGCTGCAGGTTTATTATCTGTCCCATCCGGAAGAAAAAGATACGTTATGATCTCCATGCTGCAGGACATGATCGCCATTCCTTCTTTCAGCCGGGAGGAAAAGGCGGTCGTCGATTACCTGTACGCGTGTCTGGCGAACCTGGACATGCCGGTCCATCGTGTCGGCAACAACTTGTGGTGCAGCACCGAAGGGGACGGGCCGGTCCTGCTGCTGAACGCCCATGTCGATACGGTGAAACCAGCCGCCGGCTATACCCGGGATCCGTTCCGGCCCTGCTTGGAAGGCGACCGGCTGTATGGCCTCGGGGCCAACGATGACGGAGGAAGCGTCGTGTCGCTGGTTGAAGCGTACCGGATCCTGTCGTCCAGGCCGCAGCCATACCGTCTCGTGCTGTCGCTCACGGCGGAAGAGGAGGTGACCGGAACCGGAGGCATCGAACAACTTTTCCCGTATGTCGGTCCGGTCTCGCTGGGCATCATCGGAGAGCCGACGGGGATGCAGATGGCTGTCGCCGAGCGGGGATTGATGGTGCTGGACTGTACGGCACACGGTGTCAGCGGCCATGCGGCGCGGGATGAGGGCAAGAATGCGATCTATGCGGCCATGGAGGATATCCGCCGGCTGCAGACGGTCGATTTCGGCCGTCCCTCGGACCTGCTGGGCCGTGTCCGGACGACGGTGACCCAGATCCAGGCCGGCACGCAGCACAATGTGATTCCGGATGTCTGCACGTTCGTGGTGGATGTCCGGACAAATGAGCATGTGACGAACGCGGAGGTCCTGGAAGGGATTACCCGCTGCCTGCAGGCGGACGTCAAGGCGCGTTCGACCCGCCTCGGAAGTTCCGGCATCGCGTTGGACCATCCGGTCGTGCAACGGGGGAAAGGCCTGGGCCTGACTTTGTTCGGATCGCCTACGCTGAGCAACGCGGCCGTGTGTCCGTTCCCGACGCTGAAGATCGGGCCGGGCGATTCCGCCCGTTCGCATTCCGCTGACGAATTTATCTGCGTGTCGGAGATCAAGCAGGCCGTGGATGTGTATGTGAAACTATTGGATGGATTGGAAATATGAAACTCTGGGATAAAGGGTATTCGCTGGACGAATCGATAGAGGCTTTCACGATCGGGAAGGACCGGGAACTTGACCTGCTGCTGGCTCCGTTCGACATCCTGGGAACCATGGCCCATGTGACCATGCTGGCTTCGGTGGGGTTGCTGACGGAAGGGGAGCGGGACTTGCTGCTTCCGGAACTCCGGAAACTGTATGCTTCCGCCACCGACGGGTCTTTCGTGATCGAGGAGGGGATTGAAGATGTCCACTCCCAGGTCGAACTCGCCTTGACGCGGTCGCTGGGGGAAATCGGGAAGAAAGTCCATACCGGGCGTTCCCGGAACGACCAGGTACTGGTGGATGTCAAACTGTTCGCCCGGGCGGCCATCGAGAAGACCGTCGGAAAGGTGAAGGTGCTGTTCGGCCACCTGCAACAGCGGAGCGAGGAACTGAAGGATATCCTGATGCCGGGCTATACGCACCTGCAGGTGGCGATGCCTTCCTCGTTCGGACTATGGCTCGGGGCCTACGCGGAGCGGCTGACGGATGACCTGACCCTGCTCCATGCCGCCTGGGAGCAGGTGGACCGGAACCCGCTGGGAGCGGCTGCCGGTTACGGCTCGTCCGCCCCGCTGGACCGGGAAATGACCACCCGGCTGCTGGGCTTCGCCGACTTGGACTACAACGCCGTCCATGCCATGATGGGGCGGGGAAAGATGGAATGGACCGTCTCCATGGCCTATGCTTCCCTGGCCCAGACGCTGGGACGTTTCGCTGCGGACGGATGCCTGTTCATGAGCCAGAATTTCGGATTCATCCATCTGCCCGACAACCTCACGACCGGATCGAGCATCATGCCGCACAAGAAGAATCCGGATGTCTTCGAACTGATCCGGGCGCATTGCAACCGCCTGCAGGGCATCCCTGTGACGCTGCAGTCCATTACCGGCAACCTGCCGTCCGGGTATTTCCGTGACCTGCAGCTGACCAAGGAAGTCTGGCTTCCCCTCTTCGCCGAGATGGACCAGGTGCTTGACATCCTGGACTATGCCGTCTGTCATCTGACCGTTGAGAAAGACTTGATGTCCAAGCCGTTGTATGCATCGTCCTTCAGCGTCGAGACGGTCAACCGGCTTGTGGAAAACGGGGTTCCGTTCAGAGAAGCCTACCGGCAGGTCGGAATGGCCGTCCAGGACGGAACATTCCGGCCGGATGCCTCCCTCGCCGGTCCGGACGGTTCGGTCTCGCCGGCAACGCTGGGACATACCCATATGGGTTCCGTCGGCAATCTGTGCAACAACCGGATCGCCGCCCGCATGGACGCCATCCTGGCGCGTTTCCCGTTCGCCCATGTCCACGCGGCCTTGTCTGCGCTCCTGGGATAGTTCGTGCAGACAGATAATGAAAGAGGACGGCTGGTTTCCAGTCGTCCTCTTCGGTTACAAGGCGGGGCCGTAAGCCGGTTTCTGTTTTTGAATCTGCCATTTATCTAACGCAACCTACCCCCTGGCATCGGGCGGGCAGCCCTCATCTGCCAGTATATTTGGTCTTGCAGGCCCTGTCTCCGTACCCGGCCGGCATCGCTGACGGCCGTCGTGGGCTCTTACCCCGCGTTTTCACCCTTACCGGCTCCGCGTCATCGAAACGAGGTGACAGACGCTTTGCTGGCGGTTGTTTTCTGTTACGGTCGGAATGAAATTACTCCCATCTGCGCTTTCCGCAGCAGGGTGCCCTTTCCTGTCCGGACTTTCCTCACCGTTGCCGGCGCGGCAGATCGTCCTGCCTTGTCAAGTTCCGCCGCCTCCGCGGGCGGCTTTGCGCGGCAAAGGTACGCAAAAAATAAAAATAATTGCTAACTTCGCTCCCGTTTCCACGGGGAACGGATTTTGTACGGTATGCGTATCATGAAACGATTCTTGGTTTTCTCGCTGATGCTGCTGATGCTCGGTGCATGCGCCGACGGAAAGGTGCGTCAGTACAAGTTGCAGGTGGTCAAAGACTATCCGCATGATACGCAGTCATATACGCAGGGCCTTTTCTTTGACGGCGGCAAGTTCTACGAGAGCACCGGCCAGTATGGCGAATCGACTTTCCGCATCGTGGACCTGGCCACCGGCAAGGCGCAGCGGAAGTTGGATTTCGGAAAGAAGTATTTCGTCGAAGGGTCCGTCATTCTCGACGGGGACCTGTTCATCCTGACCTGGACCAACAAGGTCGCCTTCGTCTATGACGCGGCGACGCTGGAATACAGGCAGACGTATACCTACCCGCGGGAAGGATGGGGCCTGACGACGGACGGGAAACAGCTGATTGCCAGCGACGGCAGTTCCCGCCTGTACTTCATGGACAAGCAGTTCAAGGTGCAGCGGTCCGTAACGGTCAAGTTGAACGGCCGGGCCGTGAACATGCTCAACGAACTGGAATACATCGACGGGAAGGTCTGGGCGAATGTCTATACATCCGACCTGATCCTGATCATCGATCCGAAGAACGGCGAAGTGGAAGGGACGGTCGATTGTACCGGCCTGCTGCCACGCTCGCTCAGGAAACCGCAGACGGATGTCCTGAACGGCATCGCCTTCGATCCGGCGATGAAAAAGACTTATCTGACCGGCAAATACTGGCCGAAACTGTACGAAGTCCGGCTGGTGGAGAAATAACGGGCCCGGCCGTTCCGGGAAACATATACGAAGCGGGGGTGCCGGCTGGGCCGGCTGAGATCATACCCAATGAACCTGATGCGGTCCGTACCGCCGTAGGGAAGGCTTGAACCTCAGATACCCCTTGCATGAATGG
>JAEEGL013315643.1_pt1 | contig 21125 bp, 17 predicted proteins | sample 9134231 | NCBI WGS metagenome assembly JAEEGL01 (sample SAMN16246548, study PRJNA631951) | gut metagenome | biome: gut microbiome; feature: rumen; material: fiber-attached | host: Bos | place: Iran: Karaj | collected 2018-10 | reverse complement strand
GCTGCCGATATACGAACTGCCGGTTCGTTTGGTACTTCCTCGCAGCACGCGTCGCTCCGTGTTTCAAAGCGTATTCGCAAAGTCTTTGACGAAACCGCATCTCTTCGGTTATAATGTTTTTTATAGAGAGAGCTCCTCCTGATTTCAGTTTTGCCCAAAACCATTATATCAGAGCCTCTCTCTTTTTTTGCCCTTTTCTGTAACCTATGTCTTAGCACCTAACATTTTTTGCAGTTTTTTCGGTGCCCTCCGCCCGCCTCCTTCCTCCGCCTTCTATCCGCCTCTTCTCCTCTTGACAGCTTTTCCCGGCCCGATTAAAATGAAAATACTTCAATTGCCGGGAGGCATTTATGCTGGATCTTCTGCCCGTCGTTCTGGATCAGCTGTGGGATCAGACCCGCATCTCCTTTGCCCAGCCCTGGGAACTGCCCTTTCTCGTGCCCGCAGGGGAACGCGACGATTACGAGATCTATCTGACAGAACGCGGTTCCGGGACCTTTTCGGTCGGTTCCCGCCGCTTTCCGATGCGCAAAAACGACCTGATCTTCCTGCGCACCGATCAGGAAAACGCTTTCGAAGCGGATGCCGGCGGCTCTCCCTTCCGCTTTCTGCTGGTCACTTTCGTCCTCGGCGGCAGCTGCCCGGAAAAAGAAGTGATGGACTCCCTGCTGAAAGACCGGGGCGCCCTGCTCTTCCGTCCGGAGGATCCTCAGCCGATCTCCTCTCTGCTGTACTCTCTGCAGCGCGCCATGTCCCTCCGTCCGGCACAGACCCAGATGGAATTGAAGCTCCTGCTCGGTCAGCTCTCCCTCCGCCTGCGGGACGCCTATTTCCAGCAGAAAGAGGGCGGCGGGCGGACCATTCCCGGGCGGAACGCCGAAGCCTACGTGGACCGGACCGTCCGTTTTCTTCAGGAGCACTATGCCGAACCGCTCTCGCTTTCGGAGGTCGCCGCGCAGGCCGGACTCAACCCCCGGTATCTAAGCACCCTCTACAGCCGCCGGACCGGCCGGAGCATCTGGGATACGCTCACGCTCATCCGGCTGGATCACGCCCGCCGTCTGCTCCTCGCCACCGATCTGCCCGTTACGCAGATCGCCCTGGACACCGGCTTCGGAGACGCCGCCTATTTCAGCCGCTGTTTCCGCCAGGAGGAGGGTCTGTCTCCCCGGGCTTATCGTCAGCTCTCTCAAAAATGAATATAATCCAAGTATCTGCTGATTTCTGATACAGTATTTCCGCGCCTCGGCCGGTATGATAGAGAAAAGCCCGGTCGTGCGGCAAATCATTCAAAGGAGAACAAATATGGAAGAAAAACTGGCATTATACGGCGGCCCCAAGGCCAAGACCACTCCGAATATCCCCATGTACCCCGGCGGACTGGAGATCGGCGAACTGGAGAAAAAAGAAGTCTGCGAAGTACTGGACAATCAGTATCTCTTCCGTTATTACGGACCGAAGAACGTGAAGTCCAAAGTCCGCACGCTGGAAGAGCGCTTCATGGAGCGCACCGGCGCGAAATACGCCCTGGCGACCTCCAGCTGCACGGGCGCCCTGATCAGTTCCCTGGTCGGCTGCGGCGTCGGCCCCGGCGATGAAGTCATCGTCAGCGCCTACACCTTCTTCGCTTCCTGCGCCGCCATCGTGGCAGCCAAGGCGATCCCGGTCATCGCGGAAGTCGACGAGACCCTGACCATCGATCCGGACGACATCGAGCGGAAGATCACCCCCCGCACCAAGGCGATGGTCGTGGTGCACATGCGCGGCGTGCCCTGCAACATGGACCGCATCATGGAGATCAAGGAGAAATACGGTCTGAAGCTCATCGAAGACGTGGCACAGGCCTGCGGCGGCACCTACAAGGGCAAATACCTCGGCACCTTCGGCGACTGCGGCTGCTTCTCCTTCCAGTATCATAAGGTCATCACCGCCGGCGAAGGCGGCATGGTCCTGATGAACGACGAGCGGACCTTTGCCCGCGTGCAGAACTACCACGACACCGGAGCCTGCTGGCGTCCCGACCGTTTCGGCGCCGAGCGCTTCAGCGGCGAGCTCTTCGTCGGAAGCAACTACCGCATGGGCGAGCTGGCCGGTGCGGTCATGGTCGCGCAGGAGACCCGTCTGGACGGCCTGATCGCGAAGATGCGCCACAATCAGCAGCGCATCATCGACGGGATCAAGGACCTTCCCGGCATCAAGATCCGTCCGCGCAACGACGACGCCGGCGATATCGCGATCTGCCTGATGTTCTACGTCGAGACCCCCGAGAAAGCCAAGCTGGTCTGCGAAGCCCTGCATGCCGAAGGCGTGGAGGCCGGCAGCGTGCTCAAGAAAGGCATTCCGGACTGGCACATCTACACCCACTGGGTGCACATCATGCAGAAGAAGTCCGCGACCGACGTCCCCTGCCCGTGGGAGTGCCCGTACTACCGCGAAAAGGCCCCGGCCCCGGAATACGATCCGAATATGTGCCCCCGCACGCTGGAGCTCCTCAGCCGCGTGATCCAGTTGCACATCCCGCCGCAGATGACCGACGAAGACTGCGATATGACCGTGAAGGCCATCCGCAAGGTCGCCGAAGCCCTGCTGTAAAGGGAGCCGCCGCATGAAATACTCGCTCTGCATCGAAGCCGTCCTGAAGGACGTCGACTTCTACGACCGCATCAAGATCGCCGCCGATCTCGGCTACGATGCGGTGGAATTCTGGGACCCGGTGGATAAGGACATCGACAAGATCGCCCGCCTCTCCGTTCAGTACAACATTCCCGTGGCGATCTGCTGCGTGAAAAACGCCTGGAACGACCTCTTCCGCATGTCGCAGGATCCGGCCCGCGTCCTGAAGAACGTGACCGAATCCGCCAAGATCGCGAAGGATATGGGCTGCCCGAGCCTCATCGGCCTGAGCGGCGACGTGAAAGGCCACGCCTACGATGAGACGCCCGCCCTGATCGGCAACCTCTCCCGCTGCGCGGAAGTGCTGGAAAAGGAAGGCGTCACGCTCTGCATGGAAGCTCTCAACTCCATCGTCAACCACAAGGGCTACTGGCTGGACTCCTCCTTCGTCGGCTTCAACATTCTGAAGGCCGTGAACAGCCCGAACGTCCGCCTGCTGTTCGACTGCTACCATATGCAGATCATGGAAGGCAACCTGGTCGACAACATCACGGACAACATCCCCCGGATCGGCCACTTCCACAGCGCCGGCGTCCCCGGACGCAAGGAGATCATGGACAGCGAGCTCTCCTATCCGAAGGTCATCCGTACGATCGAAGGCCTCGGCTACGACCGCTACTTCGGTCTGGAGTTCTTCACCAGCTATGATCCGATGAAGTCCCTGAAGGATACCATCGAATATCTCCGCAACATCGGCTGAGGCCGGTCTCCCCGCACAAAAGAAAGCTCCCCGCCCGGTGACCCCGGACGGGGAGCTTTCGACATTCGAAGACCGTTTCCTGATCCGCATTCTTTCCGCTGCAGCCTGCTTTTGTAACAAGCCTGGCGCCTGGCGGTCTGTTTGTTATGCCCGGAATTCACGGATCTCACCGCCTGACAGGCAAATCTCCCATCATGCAGGAAGGGGCGGGACTTTTGCAAAGTCCCGCCCCAACTATTGACATAGAGCCTCCAACTATCGACATAGGGCCCTTTCTATGTGCATATCGGTCATTCCGGATCTTTTTCCACTCCGCTGCTCTCAAACAGCTTCCGGATCTCCGACAAGACCGGGTAGATCACCTTTTCGGTCTGTGTCAGTTTCCGGAACGCGGCGCCGAGCGTGCGCTTCGGAGCATCGGCAACTATCCGCACGGTCAGTTCGGGATCTTCAAACGCCTCCAGGTCCCGGCTGCCGGCCGCGAGCAGGCCCCTGCCGCTCTTCACCAGCGCGGTCAGCGCAGGAACGCTGCTGCAGAAGAGTCCGGACTCTCTCATTTCCGTACGGAGACAACTCTGCGTCCGCCGGACTTCCGACGGAGAAAAGCCTACGAACAGTTCCCCCGCCAGATCTCCGCAGACGACCGCCTCCTTTGCCGCCAGAGGGTGATCCTTCGGCATCAGGACGGCCATCGCCTCCCCCGTCAGCGGCTCGAAGGCATACTCCTCGCCGGGGTCGTCGGAGACGATCCCCAGATCCAGCGTGCCCTCGTCCAGACTGCGGAGTATCTCCTCGGTATCCCCGTCCGAAAAGACGAGCGTGAGCTGCGGCCACGAAGCGCGAATGCTCTCTTCCGCCTCGCCGGCCAGCACGGCCATGAGTCCCGGAGAGCCTCCGATCCGAATGATGCCCGGCACAGCTCCGCGAATGCGCGCGGAGATCGCCTTGACCTCCTCTTGCAGGGCAAGGATCTCCTTGATCCTGCCGTAGAGCATCTCCCCTTCGGGAGTCAGGCGGATGCCGCTCCGGTGCCGGATAAGCAGCTTAAACCCCAGTTTGGCTTCCAGGGAGGAGATCATATGGCTGAACGCGGACTGTGTGTACTGCATGCTGCTGGCCGCGGCCGACATGTTGCCGCACTCGACCGTGCGGACGAGCGCCCTGTACTTGGTGATGCTGCCGGTTGCCATGCTCCTCTCCTTTGCTTATATCAGCCTTCCTCCAGGACCGTTCCCGGAGGGATGGTCGTGAGATCCTGGCCCTGCTTCAGTCCGGCCAGCGTCCGCTTCCACTGTTCCACCTTTTCCGGCTGCTTCAGGATCTCGTACGCGCACTGCGCGAGGCCCTTGGAGGCGTAGACCGCCGCCTTGAGGCCCAGCTCGCTGCCGGCGCAGGCCACGACGGCCCAGCTGTGTCCGGCCACGCCGTTCACGACGCCCAGACCGACCGAGCGGGACGTAGGATACGTGTTCGCCACCAGCCCAGCGTCCGTCGTCTGCGGCGCGTTCAGGTGCTGGTGCGTAGGCGCGCAGAGCTCCGTATTGACGACCGTATCGCCCGGCCCGGGCTCACGGCCGAAGAATTCGGCAAACAGACGGTCTGCGAAGGCCTTGTCTTCTTCCGTATACTTGAGCGGCGGGATCTTTCTCTGGGCATTATAATACAGATCGTTGAAATCATCAATCTGGAGGCAGCCCGTGACCATGCTGTTGAGCGTGATCTTATACTGCGTCTCCGTCATCAGGGCCGCGCCCCGGACGATCTTCCTGAACCGCTCCAGGATCTCATAGTCGGTCTCCAGGTCCTTCGCCCGCAGGAAATAGTGCAGCGCCGCGTATTTCGGCACCACGTTGGGCGCTTCCCCGCCCGCCAGGTAGGAATAATGCATCCGGGTCGTGGGGTCCACGTGCTCCCGCAGATAGTTGACGGCTACGTTCGTGAGCTCGCAGGCGTCGAGCGCGCTGCGCCCCATGTGCGGCTTCGAAGCGGCGTGGGCCGATTTCCCGAAGAACTCCACTTTCAGGTTGGAGCAGCAGTTCTGCGTATCCTCGCGGATCATCCACTTCTTGGGCTGGGGATGCCAGGCCAGGCAGCAGTCGATCCCGTCGAACGCGCCGCCGTGGAACATATAGACCTTCCCCTCCACCGTTTCCTCGGCCGGGCAGCCGAAGAAGCGGACCGTTCCGGGGAGATGCTCCGCTTCCATCACCGCTTTGAGCGCCAGCGCGGCGCCTCCGCAGGCCGGAGACATGAGCGCGTGGCCGCAGCCGTGGCCGGGCCCGTCTTTCGGTGAAATGTACGGCACCGCCTCCTGCCCGAGCCCGTTCAGGGCGTCGTATTCCCCGATGATCCCGATCACCGGATGACCGCTGCCCCAGCTCGCGATCACCGTGTTCGGAGGCAGTTTCGGATCTTTGCAGTGATACGTCCTCACCGAAAAACCGTTTTTCCGGAAGATCTCCGCGGTCACTTCGCAAGAATGGAACTCCTCCATCGCGATCTCCGGATGGCTCCAGATCTCCTTCGCCCAATCGCGGAGCAGTCCCTCCTGCTCGTCGTACCACTTTGCCAGAACCGGATTCATCGTCTCTGCCATATCACTGTCCTTCTTTCCTGTTATCTTGATCAAATGCGTCCCATTCCATGTCCGGATCCAGCGGGTAGACCGGCCGCTGCAGCTTCCGGTACCGGAACAGGGCAAAATTCTCAGCGGTGATGCCGGGCGTATTGGCTGTGACGATCGCCTTGGCCCGCCCTTCGAACCAGCTTCGGAAGTGCGTCGCGGATTTGATGAGCACGATCCGATACTGGTTGATGTCCGCTCCCGTGAGGAGGAACGGACGGTCGTCGTACGTCTGGTTCGCGCAGGTCTCCGCCACGATCACTTCCGCCTTCCCGATCCGAAGCCGTGCCATCCGGTGATAATCGCACCGCTGCCCCACCTTGTTGGGCGAAAGGTAGATCCCCTGCCCGTCGGAGAGCGCGCAGACCACCGCATCCCTTATCTCCACGGGATCTCCGTGGCAGCGGTCCGTCTTGCCGCCCAGAAGGCCGCTCACCTTCCCGCCGACGCCCGCCGCGCAGGCCTTTTCCACGATCTCCGCGTCGAAGATATAACCGAAGACGGTCTTTTCTTCGTTCCGCCGGAGCATCTCCCGGAGCATGCCCGTCCCGTCTCCGGGCGAGCCGCCTCCCGGATTGTCGGAGGCCTCGTGGATCAGCACGTAGCCCTCTCCGGGAGCGTCCGCCGCCGCGCGGGCCTTATCCCAGGCCGCCACCGCGTCGTTCAGCTCGATATCGGTCTCGTGCCGGTGTTCCCAGACCCACTGCCCGAGCTCGTCCGCCGCCTTCCGCACGTCCTGCCCGCGGTGCCCGACCACCACGACCGAAGCGCCGGTCCAGGGGGTGTCCGCCCAGGGAAAGCCGTTGAAGAACGTCACGTCTATCAGGCCGTGCTCCCGGCAGTAGGCTGCCATGTGGTCCGGGAACGCTTTCATCGGGTAGCGCAGCGTATTCGCCACGCTGCAGGGGATGAGGAGCGGCACCGGGCAGTAAGCCGTCACCGGATCCTCCTCGCCCCGGATCTTCCGGATCAGGGTCTTCATGGCCAGATAGCCGGTCTCGTATTTGTCGATGTGCGGATACTGCTTCATGCCGAAGAGGCCCGCGTCCGCGCGGTCGACCATCGCCTGTTTGACGTTTGCGTGCAGGTCGCAGGTCACCGCGATCGGGATTCTCCGGCCAGCGGCCTTACGCATCCGGTCCATCAGCCAGCTTTCGATATCGTCGATTCCTTCCGCGATCCCGGCGCCGTGCATGCAGAAGCAGCAGCCGTCCGCGTCCGGGTTCGCCCGGATCGTGTCGCAGATGATGCCGGCGCCCTTTTCCAGCGCCTCCCGCGTCAGGACCGGCGCGGCGCCCGCCAGATAGATCGAAGGGATCAGCTCTGCCCCTTCTTCCTCAGCCGCCGCGAACATGCCCGCCAGGTGCGCGCCTTTTTTGTCCCGGTACGCCAGGAGCTCGCTGCCGACCGCCACGAAGTTGGTCCGGTGCCAGCGTTCGAAAGACGCATGCTCCGCGCCGAAGCTGTTCGCTTCGTGATTCAGACATCCGAAAATGATTTTCATACCGGCCGCCTCTCTCCGTCAGAATTCCCCGCAGCGATGGCAGGCCACGAAATGGCCCGGCGATACCTCGGTAAGCGGCGGATCGGAAGTTCTGCAGACGTCCGACGCGTAGATGCAGCGCGGGGCGAACCGGCATTCGTTCTTCGGTTCGATCGGGGATGAGATCTCGCCGCGCAGGATGATCCGCTGCGGCCGGTCGTCGGGATCCGTGACCGGGATCGCCGACAGGAGCGCCTGCGTGTACGGGTGCAGCGGAGTTGCGAAAAGCTCCTCCGACTCCGCCTTCTCGATGATCTGTCCCAGATACATCACGGCGATCTCGTCCGCGAAATGATTCACCACCGCCAGATCGTGGGTGATGAAGATATAGGTAAGGCCCAGCGTATCCTGCAGTTCTTCCAGAAGGTTCAGGATCTGCGCCTGGATCGACACGTCCAACGCGGAGACCGGCTCGTCGCAGACGATCAGCTTCGGATTGAGCGCCAGCGCCCGGGCGATGCCGATGCGCTGCAGACGGCCGCCGTCCAGCTCGTGCGGATAGGTGTTGATCAGCCGTTCCGCCAGGCCGACGGTCTTCATGAGCTCCACGGCCCGGTCTTCCAGCTCGTATTTATCCTTCAGGATCTTGTTGTAGCGCAGAGGCTCCTCGATCAGCTGCCGCACGTTCATGCGCGGGTCCAGCGACGCGTACGGATCCTGGAAGATCATCTGCATCTGCCGGCGCATGAGACGCATCTCCCGCTCGTTCAGGGAGAGCAGGTCGGTCCCCTCAAAGCGCACTTCTCCGGAAGTGGGTTCGATGAGACGCAGGATCGAGCGTCCGGTCGTGGATTTCCCGCAGCCGGACTCTCCCACCATGCCGAGGGTCCTGCCGCGCTCCAGCGTGAAACTCACGTTGTCGACGGCATGCAGCATGCCGCGGGGGGTCTTGAAATACTTCTTCAGCTGTTTTACATCCAGGATCACGTCGCTCATAGTGCCTTGTTCCTTTCCAGTAAAAAGCCAGGCCGTTCATAGGCCAGACAGGCCACCCGGTGCGTGCCTTCCTGTCCGGTCAGTTCGGGCAGGCGCTTTACGCACTCCTCGGAGGCGTAGCGGCAGCGCGGGGCGAAAGCACAGCCCTCCGGCAGATTGGCCGGATCCGGCATCAGGCCGGGGATGGGGATCAGCTTGGCTTTCCGGTTGCGGATGTCGGGCAGGGAGTTGAACAGGCCTTCCGTGTAGGGATGGAGCGTGTTCTTGAACACTTCCCGAAGCGTGCCCTGCTCGACGATCCGGCCGGCGTACATGACCGCCACGTCGTCGCAGATGTCCGCCACGATGCCCAGGTCGTGCGTGATCATGATCATGCCTGTCTCGTATTTCTGTTTCAGGTTCTTCATGAGGTCCAGCACCTGCGCCTGAATGGTCACATCCAGCGCCGTCGTCGGCTCGTCCGCAATCAGCACCTTCGGATTGCAGGCCAGCGCGATCGCGATGACCACCCGCTGCTTCATGCCGCCCGAGAACTGGTGCGGATACTCGCTTCCGCGGTCGCGGGGGATGCCCACCACCTCCAGCATGTCCAGCGCGCGCTGATAGGCCTCCTTCTTCGTGCAGTTCACGTGCACGTAGATGCTCTCCGCGATCTGCTCTCCCACGGTATAGACCGGGTTGAGGGAGGTCATCGGATCCTGAAAGATCATCGAAATATCCGCCCCGCGCGTGCGGGCCAGTTCCCTCGCGTTCAGCGCCATCATGTCCTTGCCGCAGACCGTGATCCGGCTCTCGGGGGAGATGATGCCCGGAGGCTGCTGCACGAGGCGCAGCGCCGCGAGCGCGGTGGTCGTCTTGCCGGCCCCGGTCTCTCCCACGAGCCCCAGCGTCCGGCCCTTCTCCACGCTCAGGCTCACGTCGTTCACGGCCCGGATCACATCTCCGTCCACTTCAAAGCGGACCGAGAGATGTTCTATTTCCAACAGTCGGTTTTCGTCCATGTCGGTCCTCCTATTTGCGCAGCTTCGGATCCAGCGCGTCGCGGAGCCCGTCGCCGAGAAGGTTCAGTGAAAGCACCGTGATCATGATCGCCAGGCCCGGGAAGAGCGTCATGTAGCTGTACCCGCGGATGAATCCCCGGCCGGCGGAAAGCAGGGCGCCCCATTCCGGCGAAGGCACCGGCACACCCAGCCCGAGGAAGCTCAGACCGGACGCCGATACGATCGCGTTGGCCACGCCGAGCGTCACACGCACGAGGATCGGGGAAAGACAGTTGGGCAGGATATGGTTGGTGATGATGCTCAGCCGCTTCAGCCCGATGCAGCGGGAGGACTCCACGTAGTCGGAGTTCTTCACCGTCATGACCGACGCACGGGTGATATTGGTGACCGCCGGAATCTGCGCGATCCCGATGGCGATGACCAGGTTCGAAATGCTCTGACCCAGCACCGAAACGACCACGATGCCGAGAAGCATGGAAGGGATTGCGGACAGGATGTCCATGATCCGCATCATGAAGAGGTCGACTTTTCCGCCGAGGTATCCGCAGATGGCCCCGTAGGGAAGCCCGAACACCAGCGAGAACAAAACGGCGGAGATCCCGATCAGCATGGAATACTTGGTCCCGTACGCCACGCGGTAGAAAAGATCGCGGCCGATATCGTCCGTTCCGAAGATGTGCTTCGCGCTGGGCGCCTGCAGACGGTCCTTCACGATGTACCCGCTGACCTGGGTGTCGTAGTCAAAAAGGACGTCCGCGAAGACCGCGAGCAGCAGCATCAGGATCACGACAGCCAGGCCGATCATGGCACCTTTGTTCTGGCTCAGCCGGTGCCAGATCTCGGCCATCGGGGAGCGTTTGCGGTAGCGCGCGGCCACCGTCATCTTTTTGTCAGCCATTGCTCACCGCCTCCTTCGTCCGTTTTTTCCGCCGGGCAGCCGAAGCATACTGCGTCTTGACCCGCGGGTCCACCGCCACGTACAGGAGGTCTGTCACCAGACCGATGATACTGATGATGGTGCACTTGAGGATCAGGCATCCGCAGACCATCGGCACGTCGCGCTGCTTCACTGCGTCCACGATCGTTTTGCCGACGCCGGGCCAGGAGAAGACCGTTTCGGTGAGCGTCGCGCCGCCGAAGCAGGCCGCGAACTGGCTCATGGCCACCTGCAGGATAGGGATCATGGCCGGCTTCAGGGCGTGCTTATTGACCACGACCGACTCGATCAGGCCTTTCGCCCGGGCCGTCCGGAGGTAATCCTGCCCGAGGGTATCCAGCATGGACGAACGGGTCGTCCGCATCAGGATCGCCGTGTGGCCGGTCCCGACCGTCAGCGCCGGCAGGATGATGCTCGCGAAGCTCTCATCGCCGCCGGAAGGCAGCCACCCCAGCTTCAGGCTGAAAAGGATGATCAGCATGAGCCCCAGCCAGAAGTTCGGGATCGAAAGCCCGAGCACCGCCAGGAACTGGGAAAAATTGTCCCGGACCGTTCCCCGGTGTTTTGCCGAGTAGATGCCGAGCGGCAGCGAGATGGCCACACAGACGATCGTGGAGGCGACCGCCAGCTTGGTCGTGTTGCCGATCCGGCTCATGAAGCGCTTGAACACGCTTTCGCGGCTCAGGTAGGACTCGCCCAGGTCGCCCCGGAACAGTCCCCCCATGTATCGGAAGTACCGGATCATGACCGGCTGATCCAGACCGTACTTGGCCCGGAGCTCAGCTTCCATTTCCGGCGTCATTCTCTCGTCGATGATCGAATCCACATAGTCGCCCTGTGCCATATCCATCGCCAGGAAGATGAACAGGGAGACGCCGATCAGGATCGGGATCAGCAGCAGGATCCGTTTGAGTGTATATCGAAGCATAGGCTGTGTTCTCCTTTGCTTTTTGGTGGAAGTACGCTCTGGGGGAAAACCGCGGGGCGGACGGATCGTCCTTCCGTCCGCCCCGGAGCAGCCTCTAACGGCCGCCGTTTAAAGGATCTTATTCTTCCCACATGATGTGGCTGAAGTCGAACTTGCCGTCGGTGCACCATTCCACGCCGCTCACGCCCTTGTGGAAGCAGGTCGCCTCCACAGCGTAGTACAGCGGGATGTAGGCCTTCACGTCGTACAGCTTCTGCTGGATCTCCTTGTAGATCTGCTTGCGGGCGGTATCATCCGCCTCGGCACGGGCCTTGGCGAATTCTTCCTGCAGGGCCGCGTCGACATACTTGCCGCGGTTCGTGGTATTGTTGTCCTTGCCGATGAAGGCGAAGCGGTCGCCGATCGTCTGCAGCGAGATGCCGCTGTAGCCCATGTCGTAGGCGACCGGATCGGCCTTAAACAGCGTCGTCATGCCGGTCAGGTCGGTCGCGATGATCTCGCACTCGATGCCGATGGCCTTGAGCTGCTGCTGGACCACGGCCACCACGGCGGCCTGGTTGGCGGTATGATACACGAATTTCACGTTCACGCCGTTCGGGTATTTGGACTTGGCCATGTACTCCTTGGCCTTGTCCAGGTTGTACTCGACCTTGTTCTGAATATCGCCGTAGTAGCCGTACTGGCTCTTGCCCCACAGGGTGAAGGTCTTCTCCGCCAGCCCGTTGAACATGACCTCGTTGAGATCGTCAACGTTCAGCGCGTAGTTCACGGCCATGCGGACGTTCTCGTCCTGCGCGACGGGGCTGTCCTTCATATTGAAGAAGAAATACTGCACGCTCTCGGCGCTGTAGACCACCGTCTCCACGTTGGGGTCGTCTTTCAGCTGCGCCACGTCGGTCAGGGCGATGCCCATCGTCGCAGCGTCCTCGCCGGTCTGCACCGCGATCGCGCGGGTGCTGGCTTCGGCCTTGATCGTCATCGTTACAGTCTCGGTCGGGCAGATGCCGGTATCGTTCCATACCCAGGACTCGTCAAAACGCTTGAAGGATACGTGATCCGCCGCCACGAACTCGGTGCAGATCCAGCCGTTCGTACCGACACGGACGCCCATCGCCATATCGGCTTCGCAGGCCTCGCGGTTGAAGATCGCCTGCGACTGCAGGTACATGCGGTTCAGGAAATCGGCGTCGCCGGCTTTCAGCACGAAGCGGACCGTATAATCGTCCGGGCACTCCATGTGATCGATCGCATTCTTGATCGTCAGGGCTCCGGAGTTCAGCGTCTCGCCGGACTTGTCTCCGTATTCCGTGAAGGTGAACACCACGTCGTCGGCGGTGAACTCTTCTCCGTTGGAGAATTTCACGCCCTTGCGCAGGTGGAACAGGTAGGACGTCAGGCTTTCCTTCTCCCAGCTCTCCGCCAGCTCGGGCATCAGATCGCCGGTGTCATAGTTGAACGCGACCAGCTGGTTGTAGACCATCTTGTACATCGTGTCGGCCGCGTTGTTCGAGGACACCTGCGGGTTCAGGGCCGAGATCGTTCCCGACATGGAGATGTTGATGTGTTTCTTGTAGGTCTTGGTGACGTCTACCGAAACTTCGGTCTCGATCTTCTGGGAAGACGGAACAACATCCTGCGTGCTGTTCTGCTGGGACTCTCCGCCCGGCTTGCTCTCGTTCCCGGGATTGGAACAGGCCGCCAGCCCCATCACCATGAGGATAGCGAGGATCCCGGCAAAGATCTTTTTCATAGTTGCCTCCTTTTCTTTCTTCGGTTGTGTTCGTCCGCGGAGCGCATCAGGCGGCGCCCCCCATGCTCTTGCACCGATTTTACCCTACCGCGGGGCACAAAAAAAGTTCTCGGAATTCATAGAAACATGAAAAAGATTCATAGAAACATGTGAAAACAGACAGGGGACCGGCCCCGGAAGGCCGTATCCCCTGTCTTCTCAGCCGATCATTCCTCCCAGAAAAGCCACCGTGCAGCAGATGAGCGCGACCGGCAGCAGGCCCAGCCCAAACCAGGCCGCGATCAGGCCCGCGGCCAGTGCGAGAGCGCCAGCGAGCGGCGATCCGGTCGCCGAGAGGATCGCCGGAAAGGTCATCACCGTCAAAGTCACGTACGGCACATAATACAGAAACGACCGGACGAACCGGTTTTCGATCGGACGGCGGATCAGGGTCAGGGGAAGCACCCGGAGGAGGTAGGTAACGCCGACCATGACCGCGATATACAGCCAGTTACTCATCTTTTTCCTCCTTCCGCGGGAACAGGGCGGCTGCCGCCGCCGAGATCACGACCGTCAGAATGATGGTGCGCGTCCCCTCGGAAAGCTCCTTCACGAAAGGGATCCGCGTGCAGAGCCAGCTGCAGAGGGCAGCCAGCGCCACCGCTGCGAAAACGACCTTGTTCTTTCGCGTTTCCGGGATGACGACCGCGATGAACATCCCGTACAGGCCGACGGCCAGCGCGTTCACGACCCGGGCCGGCAGAAGGCTCCCCATCATGATCCCCAGGGAGGTCCCGAGAGCCCAGAGCGGAACGGCGGCCAGCATCACGCCGTAGTACCAGACCGGTTCGATCGGCCCGGCCTTGCCCGCCGACACCCCGAAGATCTCGTCGGTCACGCTGAGGCCCATCGTGAGCCGGTGGCCTAGGCCGGTCCCGGCTTTCAGCTTCTGCGCCAGGACACAGCTCATGAGGAAGTAGCGGGCGTTGGTGATAAGCGTCAGAAGCGCCGTCTCCCAGATCGTCCCCTGTTCCCCGATCAGGGAATAGACCGCGTACTGGCCGGCAGACGCCGAGGTGAACAGCGAAGACAGAAAGCCCTGCAGGATCGTGAGGCCGCTGCCCCGCGCCGCTATCCCGAGGGAAAACGCCACGGCAAAATAGCCCAGCCCGATCGGAAGACCTTTCGAAAGGCCGGTCAGAAACAGCTTGCGGCCGGTGCCCGCGCGGACAGTGCTTTTCTCCATGACTCCTCCCTAAAGAAAGACCCGCCGCCGGCCGAAAGCCCCGCGGCGGATCAGGAAACAAATGCCCCGGTCTACGGAGCGAAGGCGCCTCCGGCCTCCGCGATCCGATCCCATTCCTCGTCAAAATACGCAAAGCGCAGATCTTCCGGTTCCGGCAGACGGCCGTTTTCATCGACGACCAGCCGGGGACTTCTGAGATACATCCTTCCCTCTTCCATCAGAGGAAGCAGATCGTATTCCCCCAGCACCGCCGCCTCCAGCGCCGCCAGAAGCGTCAGACGCTCCGGAGAGCCGGTCTCCAGCGAAAGCAGTTTTGTTTCCCCGCCGGCCGTCCCCACTTCCCGCGTCTCTCCGCGGAGGATCTCCGCAAAGGTGCGGACAGAAGCCGTCAGGGTCTCCTCTTCGAAAGTCACGCTCAGCTTTGCTTCCGACGTATCCCAGACGGGATCGTACTGGTACCGGGGCGACGTATACACCTCCATCACGGACCAGGGATCGCCGGTCATGCCCTCGAACCCGACTCCGAAAAGCAGGTCCGCCTGCTTGTCCCGGAGTGCGGAGGCGAAGCTGCTGCCCGGCAGATCTTCCCGCTCGAAAAAGATCCGGCCCGACAGCGAGGTGTTCGCGGCGACCTCCGTGAACGCCTCTGTCAGAAGCCGGTAACCGGCCTCGTAAAAATCGCTGCTGCCTTCCGGAATGCCGATCGTCAGGAGGATCAGGTCGTCCCCGTCCATCAATCCCTGCTCCAGTGCCTCCCGGTAAGCCTGCTCCATCAGAGCCGCCGCCCGGAGAGGGTCAAAGGCGGATCCGGCCGGATCGCTGACCGACGAAAGCCCCCAGTAATCCGCGAGGACCGACCTGCCTTCTTTCGTATCCCGGTAGCGGAGCCCGGTTTCCGGGTCGGCCATCACGGAAGACGCGATCAGCCCATACGCCGGACGGCTTCCGGCCGTCGCGGTCAGGCAGAACAGCTCCCGGTCCACCGAAAGCCCGAGTGCGCGCCTGAACGCCGGCAGCATCAGGATCGTTTTGTTGATATTGTCTCCCAGCCTTTGCTGACGTTCCGCGAGCACCTCCCCGTCGGGATTCATCGCGAGGAAATACGTCCGCGTGCCGGCTGTTTCGACGATCATCCCGCTGTCCGCGAACGACTCCCGGTCGGCTGCGGTCAGGCGGATCAGATCGGTCTTGCCGTCCAGATAACAGGCCAGCCGCTCCTCCGCGGAGGCCATGAAGGTGATCCGGACCTCTTCCGTCATCCCCTTTGCGCTTCCGCCATGCCAGCGGTAATAGTTTTCGTTTCTTTGGAGGACCATTTCCTGCCCCGCTTCCCACTCTGCGATGCGGAAGGGGCCGCAGCTGCGGAAGGTCTCCGCGGAAGTCCCGTAAAGATTCCGTCCGTCCGACGCGCAGGCGTCGTACAGGGTCGGCTCGATCAGAAAGATCTCGCTGAGCGACAGTTTCAGGGCAGCCGGTTCGATCGGTTTTTCCGTCACGATCAGGAGCTCCGTATCGGTCAGCGCACGGATCCCCACTGTACTCCAGGGGATCTGCGGATAGGCCGTCTCATAGACGAAATACTTCGGGAGATCCGCTTCCGAATCGCCCCAGGCGGGGTTCCCGGTCACCGTTTTCAGCACCCAGCCGCGGGTCTCGTCCGTCAGGGGGATCACCCCCTCCGCGTTTTCGGCGGCCAGGATCTCGGCCCAGCAGGCATCGGAGAAATACTGTTCTCCGTAATAGATCATGTATTCCTTGAGCGAATGTCCCCTCAGCCAGTCCGCCAGCCGGAAGCTGATGGCCAGATAGACGGTGCCTCCCTCGGGCGTCCGGTAGATCCCGTCCTCCCCGCGGATAAGGTCTGCCTCCGTATACTGCGCGTAAAGGGCATTCTCCAAAAGGACGCGGCTGCCCGCGATACGGTACCGCTCCGCTCCCGCAACGGTCAGCGCGCCGCGGAAGAAAATATCCGCCTTTTCATAGCCGGCGGCCGGATCGAGCAGCCGGCGGGCCGAATCTTCCAGGTCGTACGCGGTAAGGGATTCTCCGTCTTCCCAGAGCAGCCCCTCCCGAAGGGTGATGCGCCAGGCCTGCCTTTCCGCCCCTTCTGCAAGCCCGAAGGTCCCGATCTGCCCGGCGGTCACATCTTCCGGATCGCCGGCCGCAAGGCCCTCCGTAAGACCGCTTTCTCCCAGCCGGTAAAGCGGCAGCGTCAGCAGAGACAGCAGCCAGTCGCGTTCTTCGTTCCCCTGCGTGAGCGGATTCAGATCTCCGAAAAACTGCTCCGCGGTAATACGCAGCGTGTAGGTGGGAGGCCCCAGCGGGACCGGCTCGGTGTCGTCCGGCGTTTCCCCGGTCGGCAGAGTCTGATCCTCCGAAGGAGCCTCGGTCCACGCGCCCGAAGACGGGGCCGGCTCTCCGGAAGAGGCAGTCTGTGCCCCCGTTTCGCCCGAAGAAGAAGGTTCCGCCGGCACCTGGCAGGCAGTCATCAGAAGGATGACTGCCATCAGAAGCGCGGCGGATCGGATCAGTTTCTGTATCTTCATGGGTCTTCTTCCCCTGTCGGCGGTTCCTGGCCGTGCTTTCGGAAAGCAGCGGCTTCAAGCGTATTATACAACGAAAGCTCGCCCCTTGTAAACCGCCGATTCCGCCCGCGCGGACACACTTCCCGGCCGGAATGCCCTCTCCCGTCTCTTCGGAGAGCAGCGCCCGGACCCTTGACGGCGGCCCGGAATCATGTCATAATCGCCTTGTTGCAAACGGGAATAGAAGCATCACGATCAGCGTCCGGAGCCCCTTTCGGCAGCCGGCGGAAACGGAAGGAGAGATCTTTCATGAATATGACCGAGACCCTGCGGGAGTTCATGCTGACCCCGGCTCCCAGCGGATATGAGCGCGAAATGGCCTATCTGCTGGCGGAGAAACTGCGTCCGTTCTGCGAGGAAGTGACCCTCGACCGCGTGGGCAACGTGATCGGGCGGATCCCCGGAAAGCGCGGCGGCGATTGCCCCCGGCTGATGATCTTCGCCCACATGGACCAGCTCGGCTTCATCGTGCGGTGCATCGATAAGGACGGAAGTATCCGGGTGGACCGTCTGGGCGGCATCCCCGAGAAGGTCCTCCCCGGCCTGCAGCTGAGCGTCCGTTCCGAAGACGGGAAATGGCACCCCGGGGTCTTCGGGACGAAATCCCACCATGCAGCCTCCCCCGAAGAAAAATACCGGGTGGATCCGGTAACTTCCCTTTGTGTGGATATCGGAGCCTCCTCCCGTGAGGAAGTGCAGGCTTTAGGCATCGAGATCGGATGCCCGATCATCTACAAGCCCGCCTTCGAGCAGCTTTCCGGCACCCGCGTGACCGGCACCGCCGTGGATAACCGCGGGGGCTGCGTGGCACTCGTCGCCATCGCGGAGCAGCTCTGCGCCGGGCGGCAGGACTGCGACGTTTATATCGTCGGGACCGTCTGGGAGGAATTCAACCTGCGCGGCGCCATGATGGCGGCCCGGAGCGTGAAGCCGGACATGGCCGTCATGATGGACGTGACGCTGGCAGGCGACACCCCGGATCTCGCCAGCCGCTACGACGATTCCCTCGGCGGCGGCGCTTGCGTGAGCCTCTATTCCTTCCACGGCCGGGGGACCCTGAACGGCACGCTCCCCCATGAGCCGATGTTCCGCCTGTGCAAGCAGGCGGCAGCGGAAAACGGCCTGCCGCTGCAGCGTTTCGCGGCTCTCGGCATCGTAACGGACGCGGCCTATCTCCAGCTGGAACAGCAGGGGGTCGCCTGTCTGGAAACGGGCTTTCCGGCCCGGTATACCCACACGCCCGTCGAAGTGTGCGACACCCGGGACCTGGAAGTACTCGCTTCACTGGTCGCCCGCATGGCCCGCGGCGTGACGCCGGATTTTTCCCTGAACCGCTACTGATTCCCCGACTGAAAAAAACTCCCTTCGCCGCCTTCGAGCGGCGGAGGGAGTTTTTGATTCCGGTCTTTCCGGAAAACGGACGGTCAGAGCCGGTGCATCAGATCCGCGTTCCGCGTATAGAGCTCGGCGTAGATCTTTTTGAGAGGTCCGTAGACCGCCTGCTTTTCCCGGTCCGGCTCGATGATATCCCGGATCTTCACGGCTTTCCGGATACTCTCCGGCGTCATGGCGCCGATCCCGATGCCGGCCAGCATCGCATCGCCGTAGGAGGCTCCGACCGTGACCTCCGGGACCGCCTGGGTGATGCCGCAGATATCGCTGACCGTCTGTAGCCAGAGCCGGGCTTTGGTCCCGCCGCCCACGGCGGTCGCCCGGTCCACGGAAGCCCCCGCGCGGCGGAAAAGCTCCAGGTTCTGATCCAGACTGCAGCCGATCCCCTCGAGGGCGGCCTTCACGAGATGCCCGCGGGTGTGCCGGAGATTCAGCCCGAAAAACACGCCCTTCGCGCCCGGATCGTTGAGCGGCATCCGTTCGCCCAGGAAATAGGGCAGTACGATCAGCCCTTCCGAACCGGCGGGGATCCCCTCCGCTTCCGCAAACAGGGCGGCGTAGGCGTTGGCGCCTCCCGAGGCCTCTTTTTCCACCAGATCACGGCCCAGCTGGTCCCGCAGCCAGCGGGTCAGGGTGCCGGACGTGGCCGTTCCTGCCGTGAGGGCTTCCCGGCCTTCGATCACATAGGGCCGGCTGCCTTTCCCCGGCCCGGCCGGCCGGATGATGAACATGGTCGAGCCGTACATCAGCATCATGTCGCCCGGATCCACGACGCCCACACTGACCGCTTCCGCGGCGGCGTCCGTGGTGCCGGCGATGACCGGGGTCCCTTCGGCGAGCCCCGTTTCCCGCGCCGCTTCCCGGGTCACCGTCCCGATCACGTCGGTGGTGCGGACGATCTCCGGCAGCTGGCCGATCCGGCAGACCGAAGGCGTCAGCTCCTCATCCCAGTTCCGGGTGAAGGAATTGTACATCGGCAGCGCCGACGTGGCGGAGTAGCAGTCGACCGCGTACCGCCCCGTCAGGCGGGCCGTCAAAAATCCCGAAGCGATGGTGAAATGCCCGGCGGCGGCATAGACTTCCGGCTCGTTGTCATGGATCCAGCGGATCTTCGGGCCGAAGGATTCCTGCCCTACCACGTTCCCGATCTTACGGCGCATGGTCTCCTCGCCGATCTCCCGCTTCAGGTCCTCCACCTGCTTCTGCGCGCGGGAATCGATCCCGTACAAGATCGCGTTCCGCAGCGGCCGGCAGGCTTCATCCACCGGCACGATGCCGGCCATGACGGTGCTGATCCCGATGCCGGCGATCCGCGCAGGCTCCGCGCCCGTATTTTCCAGAAGCTCCGAAACGATCTTCCTAAAATCGCCCCACCAGTCGTTCAACGGATCGTGCTCCGCCCAGCCGGGCTTCGGCGTCTTCAGAAGGTGCGGCGAAAAAGCCGTGGCGAGCACCCTGCCGTCGGTATCGCAGAGCGTTCCCTTGGATTCGTATGTCCCGGCGTCAAAGCCCAGAAGCAGATCTTTCTTCACAGCGGTCTCCCCCGTCCTGTATTCCGGTCGTAAAAAAGGGACCGGCCTGCACGCCGGTCCCGGTGCCCTGTCAGCGGATGGAACGGACCTTGTCCATGAAAGCGGCGACACGGTCCCGGTCCACCAGGTTTTCAAACTTTCCGTCTTTTTTGAAGGTCGTGCCCACGACCGCGCCGTCGGCGACCGTGAACATGTCCGCGATGGTATCGATCCGGCAGCCGGTATTGGCAAAGACCGCCGTATCCGGGATCGCTTCTTTCACTCTGGTCAGCACGCCCTTGTCGGTCCCGACGCCCGCCGTCGCGCCGGAAACGCAGATTACGTCCGGCCGGCAGTTGAAAACGGTCGTCCTGGCGATGGACGCCACGTCGCGGTTGCCCAGATAGACCGAAGCCTCGGGGACGATATTGTAAAGGAGCTTCAGCTTCTGCTGGCCCAGACGGGCGCGGTGACGGGAGATCTCCCCGCAGTCGGTGTTCCAGAGCCCGAAATCGGAGGCGTAGACACCGGACATGATCTCACGGATAAAGGCCGCGCCGGTGGCGGCCGCCAGATCGATCGAAGCATACGGATCCCACAGCACGTTGACCCCGAAGGGGACCCTGATGTCCCGTTTCAGCTCGCCGATGATGCGCCCCATGGCGGCGGTCGTCTCCGGCCGCACCTTCGTCAGATACGGAAGGCTGAATTCGTTGGAAAACATGACGGCGTCGACGCCGCCTTCCTGCAGGTTGTTCAGATCCTGCCAGGCCAGTTCCACGACCTTCTCCATCCCGCCGTCGGCATCATAGTACAGATCGCCGGGCAGGGCCCTGAAATGGCACATCGCAATAATGGGTTTTTCGGTCCCGAACGTCTCCCTGATCCACTTCATCGTGTTTTTCTCCTTCCGCAGTGGCCCAAAAGCCCCGCAGTTCCTTTGTCTGCATTATGCCATCATCCGGCAGGACTGTCAAGGAGTCCCGCCCGCCGCGGACTCTCCCGTTTTTCTCCTTCCGCGCAACACTTTGCCCCTTCTGCCTGTTTATCAGATACAGGACCTCAGCACCTCCGGAGAGCAGGGAGCCGCATTTTCCCGGCAAAAGAGGGATAGACCTTCCGCCCGCTTTATGGTACACTCTAAAAACAACGAAGGAGGTCAGGCACTGCGCCCGGTCCCGCAGAGCCTTCGGAATCATCTTATGGCGATCATCGGTTTTCTCTTCGGACTGGGACTGTTTCTTCCCGGCTTCGTTTTCCACCGCGAACCGGCGAACACCCCGCATACCGGCGGAAAGATCCTGACTGTTTTCACGGCTCT
>JAEEGL010314890.1_pt1 | contig 21125 bp, 17 predicted proteins | sample 9134231 | NCBI WGS metagenome assembly JAEEGL01 (sample SAMN16246548, study PRJNA631951) | gut metagenome | biome: gut microbiome; feature: rumen; material: fiber-attached | host: Bos | place: Iran: Karaj | collected 2018-10 | reverse complement strand
ATAGATTTTTTGCTCAAAGAATATCTCAATTATCTGGTGGGATATGAAGTCTGGGATAAGCTGTTTATTACTGACATTATTAAAACAAATCATTTGTTATTCCCTGACGATACCAAAATTGGCGAAGATCTGGCGTTTAATATCAAATATCTTATGTACGTAAAAAGTCTTATATGCATTCCTGATAGATGCGTCATACATGTGATAAGAAATGATTCGGCTATGGAAACTCACAAAGACCTTGCTGACAGGATAAGGGAAAACGATATTTTGCTTGAAGATATCTGGAATTTTGCTGTAAAAGCAGACAAGGAGTTATTTTGTGACAAATTTATTCTGATATATGTAAAACTGATGGAAAATGCTTATATCAGACATACACCTGTGGAAGTTGCAGATGCTTTCGGCAAAGGCTGGGATACCGGTTTTTCAAAAATGATATATCAGAAACTGACCTCAAATAAAGAAGAGATTGTGGCTATCTACCCATCAGAAGTGGCAAGGATCAAATACAGTTATCATATGTATGTAAGAGGCCGGTTATGCGGCGAATCGATATCTGATCGATTTAAGAGATTCATATATGACTATTACAGAAGACTACGTGGACGGGAAATACTTGAAAAATGGAAGATGCCTTACTAAAGGCTATGGATATGAAAAAGCACGCATACCTCATTATGGCACACAACGAATTTCATATGTTAAAAAAGCTTTTGACTGAGCTGGATGATGAGAGAAATGACATATTTCTTCACATTGATAAAAGGACTAAATTCGTAGATGAAGCAGAGATTTCTTCATGGATCAACAAGTCAAATATTTATTTTGCTCCCCGAATGAGGGTCTGTTGGGGACATCTGAGTATAGTCAGATGTGAACTTAAGCTTTTGAGTGAAGCGATAAAAGGAGAATATCACTACTATCACCTGCTGTCAGGAGTGGATTTTCCTCTGAAATCCCAGGATGAGATCCATGAATTCTTTGAAATGGAAGACAGTGAATTTATGCACTATCATCCTGATGGATATAATAATGACTATTTTCTATATAAAGTTAAACATTATTATCCGTTATTGAAGATAGTTGGTAATGAGAATTTCGACGGTCCGGGAAAGAAACAAAGGGTTTTACGAAAACTAGTTGAATTGCAGTGGAAATTACAAAAATTTCAAGATGATCATGGTGTCGATAGAACTAGGAATGACAAAAAAACAGTCTTTTATAAAGGCAATCAGTGGTTTAGTATTACACATGATTTTGCACAGTATGTTGTCTCGAAAGCTGCCGGTATATTAAAAAAATACCGGATGACCAATGGACCGGATGAGATTTTTATGCCTACACTGGCCATGAATTCAAGCTTTGCCGGAAGGGTGTGTGAGAACTATACGAGGATAGATTCCTTTTTTGCCAGGAAAATTTCTTATGATAACAATCCGGAGTTGGTTGAAGCAATGATCAATCATCTTCATCACCAAAAAGAAACAAAAAAAAGACCTCTGGTAAGTATTGTTGTTCCCTGCTATAACGTAGAGAAATATATTTCCTGTTGTCTGGATTCATTAGTGGATCAGTCTTATTCAAATGTGGAAATAATACTGATAGATGATGGCTCTACGGACAGAACTTCAGAGCTGATCAGGGAATACGCAGATAAATATTCTAATGTGTTCTACCATTTTCGTGAAAACGGTGGACTTTCAGCCGCTCGAAATTCCGGAATAGCACTTGCAAAGGGAGAGTATATCGCCTTTGTTGATTCTGATGATTGGGTAGAGCCCGATTATATTGAAAAGCTTTATAGAACAATTTTACGTGGAAATGCAGATATTGCTATTTGTGGATTTAAAAAGGAAGATATGGAAGAAGATATAGTGACATTTGACCGGGATGAACTTATGTCTTCACATGCAGCCATGCGTATTCTTGGTGATATTTATCCCAAAGAGAATGTTCTTATGGTAATAGCATGTAATAAACTGTACAAAGCATCTCTATTTGACAATTTGAGATTCCCGGAATGCAGGATTCATGAGGATGAATTCTGTGCGCATAGAATAATAGGAAAGGCAGATGTTGTCTCCGTTATTACTGATCCGCTGTACCATTATCGTATCAGGGTGGGAAGTATTACAGCTAATGATAAAATGCAGAATCTAAAACATATGGATTACCTGGATGCCTTTTCAGATAGAATTTCAGGCGTCAGTAATATGATGTTTGGTGATTTGCTTATTTTTATGATTTACACCTACTATGAGGGAATGAAACAACTGATGGTAAGGTATTCCGAGGAAACCATTAAGAAACATGATCTATATTCCTTTTTCAGGAGAAAAGCAACTTCAAATTACTTAAAGTATTATTGGAAAATGGATTCATATCAAAGAAAAGATTACTTAAAGCTGATCATCTTTCCCAAAAAGTACAGAGAAGAAGTGATAAGACATTTATAGAATAAAAGTCAATGAAAAATGATATCAATGTTGTGTTGATTTGGAATATTAGAAGGTTTGATGATGGTAACAGAAATACAAAATAATATACCTAGGGTGATTCATTATTTCTGGCTTGGTGGAAATGAAAAACCTGAATCTGTAAATAAGTGTATAGAGAGCTGGAAAAAGTTTTGTCCGGATTTTGAGATAAGGGAATGGAACGAATCCAACTATGATGTCCACAAACACCTGTTTATGGAAAAAGCGTACAGAGAGCAGAAATGGGCTTTTGTTGTAGACTATGGAAGACTGGATGTATTGTATCAATATGGTGGTATTTATTTAGATACAGATGTCGAGGTGCTTAAAGATCTTTCTCCTCTTTGCTGCTTAAAAGCATTTAAAGGGTTTGAAAACGATGAACATGTAAATGATGGACAAGGCTTTGGGTGTGTGGCTGGATTTCCGTTTTTAAAAGAAATGATGGCTTGCTACGATGGGAAAGAGCCATACAATTATATAAACGGTCGAGAAGAATATATTGAGAGTCCACAGCTAGTTACACGAATGCTCCTTCGGCATGGTCTCAGGCAGGATGGTTCAAGACAGATGTTGGATGATATCAATATTTTTCCTGTAGAATACTTCTGTCCATTGGATTATGAAACCGGAAAGTTACACATAACTGAAAATACATTTAGCATACATCACTTTGATGGCAGTTGGCATGGCAAAAATGCAATGAAAGCCAGACTGTTGATGCAACGACTAAATCGGATATTTGGTAAAACGGCGGGGAAGAAAATTTTTAGTAAACTGATGATGACTAAGGATGTATTAAAGAAGTTGCTTGGCAGATGAAAATAATGGGTTCGTATGAGTGATTTGTTGATTTCAGTTATAGTTCCTGTATATAACGTAGAGAATTATATAAAAGAATGCCTTGATTCTATTCTTTCTCAGAGCTTTCAATCTTTTGAACTGATTCTTGTTGATGATGGGTCAACAGATGGCAGTGGCAGAATCTGTGATGAATACAAAGAAAAAGATAGCAGAATAAGGGTTTTTCATAAAGAGAACAGAGGACTTTCATCTGCCCGAAATAAAGGAATTGATGAAGCAAAGGGAGAATACCTATGCTTTGTGGATTCTGATGATACTATAAGAGATGATTATTTGAATACACTTTATAATGTTATTACTGCTGATAATGCTGATCTGGCAATGTGCGACATAGAGGATACAAGGCTTACTAAAGCAGATCAGAGGTCAAAGCATTCCTCTCAAATGACATCTATCGATGCAAAAAAATGGCTATATGACGACAGAACCAGGGAATATGTACTCATGGTAGTTGCTTGGAATAAGCTGTATTCATCATACATTTTTAAGGAGATAAGATATCCTGATGGAAGACTCCATGAAGATGAATTTATCATTGGACAGATATTAGATAAAAGTACGAAAATTACCTTTGTCCCAGAAAAATTATACTGCTATAGGGATAATGTGTCCGGAATCACCTCTAAAGTCAGGAAAATGGACATAAGACATCTGGATGGAATTGATGCTCTGACAGAAAGAATAGCTTTGGCACTTTATGATGAAGATAAGGAGCTGGCTTGTTTTACACTGAAAAATGCCCTTTATAAGTGTGCCAGGCTTTACGGTGAAGCTCTAAGAGTCAATTCAATAGAAATGATTCGGGCTTCAATGAACAAGTATATAATGACATATTCAAGATATAGAGATTTACTTAGCCTAAAACAAAGAGCAAAGTATAGGTTGTTTTTTTTCTTTCCGAGATTTTTTAATAAGTTGTATAATCCATGATTTACTGATCAGAGTTTGGGGGTTGGTTATGTTAGAAAAAGCAAAAAAAGCATTTAAAACAGCAATTAAATTCTTGACTCCCACAAGACTTTTTTTGATTTATTATGCCAAAAAGCATGCAGATATGTATCTTAGACTTATGGAGCTGGTGGATGCGCCTGAACATTATAAAACAGACGAAAAGGTGAAGAAGGATTATTTTGAATCTTTGAGACTGTATGGTCTTCCGGTGAAGTATTATAAGGAAATGGGATTCTATGAGATAAAGGATGAATCCAGAAGGGATTCATTCGTCATGCCGGCTAAGCTTGTGGCAATGTGGTATGGGGTTAATTCCGGCCAATCCAGAAAGCTTCTGGACAATAAAGTTGCTTTTATGGAGACCTTTTCAGAATACATTAATCGTGCGTGGATCTATGTTCGTAGAAATTCTTTTTATGAATTCATACAGTTCTGCATACGCTATCCCAAAATGTTGGTCAAGAGTGCGAACGGTAGTAAAGGACAAGGAATACACATTTTTGAGTATACAGGTCAGAGTGAAGATGAATTAACTCAGATATTTCAAGATTTGGTTAAAGAAGATTGTCTGGTTGAGGAATTTATCAGACAGACAGGTATTGCTCATGATCTTAATCCTGATTCTGTCAACTGTGTGAGAATCTGCACTATGAGATTTAAAGATCATGTTGAGATCTTTCAGTGCTTTCTCAAGATGGGAAGAGGAAATGTATGTGTTGATAATGCCGGACAGGGAGGCATTTTTGCTCCAATAGATGTTAATACCGGGATTATTACCAGGGATGCAACTGGGCAGGTATGGTCTGAATTTCCTGTTCATCCTGTATCAGGCATTACGATTAAAGGAATTAAGATACCGTATTGGAATGAAGTTAAAGATCTTGTCATCAATGCGTCTGAGAAAGTTAAAGATTTGGTATATGTAAGCTGGGATGTGGCAGTCAGTGACGATGGCACGTTGTATCTGATCGAGGGAAATTCCTGTGGAGATGGAATGTGGCTAATAGAGGGGGGAGAATGGCCTGTATATAAGAGGGCTATAAAAGATCACCATAGAAGTTTGAAATATAAGCTGGTATATGACTATATAATAAAGTGTTATACAGAAGAATTGATGTCCTATATGGACCTGTAAGATTAAAGTTGTAATTAGGATCATTTAATGTTGAATATAAGAGTTAAATCTGTCAAAAAAGGAATAAAGCAAATTTTATGGACATATAGCCTTTTTAAGGAGTATTACGGGAGGCTTAATGCATATACTGTTCTTAGGGTGATAAAAACAATTATTGATTTGGCGCTGACATATGCAGTGGGGAGTATAGTGGACTATATTGTCTGGGATGATATAGCCGTACTTGTCAGATTTACAATAGTCTTTGTTATAAGCTTTATTGTAAAACTTGTAATTACTTATGCATCAAATCGTCTTAGCGTATATAATTACACCGATATGCATAAGAGCCTTACTCTTAAGATCTATGACAAAACATTGAGAGCTGACTGGGAGAGCCTTGAGGAACATCACTCGGGTGATCTGATGACAAGAATTAGTCAGGACGGGCAGACTATTGCCGGAAACATCAACGGTCTTCTGCCGACACTGCTATCCCATGCATGTTCGGTTGTTGCTGCTGTGGTAGTGGTTATATACTTTGATTATACAATTCTAATAGTCTTTGCACTGTCTGTACCACTTGTGTTCCTTTCCACCAGACTATTTGCCGGAAGGGTTCTGGATGCTCAGAGAAAAGGTAAAGAGGCAGAATCCAACATTATGCTTCTGAGTAAGGAAACCTTTCATAATATGCAGGCCGTGAAGGCCTTTGGTCTCTTTGACGTCTTCCACAAAAAAATGGAAGACAGGACTGATTTGTTAAGAAAGTGTGATCAGTATTCCAACCTGATGTATATGATATCGTGGGTTATAGCCCAGATTTTAGGTTTGGTTGCCGGAATGCTGTGCGGAGCCTGGATGGTATATAGGGTCCACACCGGTTTTATTACAGTCGGAAATATTACATCCATGGCAGCTATGGCGGTATCTGCTGCTACAGCCCTTACGGCATTATTTGGCATGATGCCCACAATTGTGGGATATATCACATCTTCGGAGAGAATTCAGGAGCTTCTTGAGATTCCGGATGAGCAAAGAGGTGAGTTTTGCGATAATGATCTTCAGATGATTGAATACCATAAAGCCGATAAGATGGGCATTAGGGTTGAGGGTATCTCATTTCACTATCATACAGGTCCGAATATCTTCGAGGGAGCAGAGATGTCTGCTGATTCCGGAGAGATAGTAGCGATGGTCGGACCTTCCGGAGAAGGAAAAACTACCATGTTGCGCCTGATATTGGGAATTGTGACAGCCCAGTCGGGAAAATCTGAACTAATATGGGAGAATGGCGATAAGCTGGATATGGGACCTGTTACCAGATCTATGATAGCCTATGTTCCACAGGGTAATACCATGATGTCCGGAACAATAGCTGATAATATGCGTATTATCAAGCCTGATGCAACAGATGAAGAGATCATACAAGCATTAAAAACGGCCTGTGCCTACGAGTTTGTTGAAAAGCTTCCAAAGGGTATCAATCACTGTTTGGGAGAGGGAGGCCTTGGTTTTTCGGAGGGACAGAATCAGAGACTTGCCATAGCCCGTGCAGTCATCAGGGATACTCCAATTTTGCTTTTGGATGAAGCAACATCCGCACTTGATGTTGCTACTGAGAGGAATGTACTTCGCAATCTTATGACAGCAGATGCTCATAGAATATGTGTGCTGACCACTCACAGGCCTACGGTTTTATCTATGTGTGACAGGGTTTATCGCATATCTGATAAGAAAACACAGGTGATTGATGAAAGTGAAATTCAGATGCTGATGAATGATTTTTGACAGGAGGCTACTGTGCAGGGACTTATACTGGCAGCTGGCATGGGTACCAGACTGGGGAAATGTACCGAAGATATACCCAAAGTAATGATGGAAATTCAGGGAAAGTCTTTGATAATGTATGCTCTTCAAAGGCTGTATGAACAAAATGTATCGGAAACAATAATAGTTGTTGGATATAAAAAAGAATATATTTTGGAAAAATGCGGCGATCATTATAACGAAATGAAACTTACATATGTAATCAATGATCGCTATGAATCCACTAACAATGTATACAGCTTTTATCTTGCTACAAAAAAGATACATGATGATCTTCTAATGGTGGAAGGAGACCTTATTTTTTCCAAAGAGCTGCTTGACAGTGCGGTTTTAGGTAAGCATGATTGTAACATTGTTGTCAGCAAATATAACAGGAATACCATGAATGGAACTGTAATAAAGGCTCAGAATAATATTGCGAGAGAGCTTATTACCAAGAAGTTTCAAGGAGAAGGCTTTGATTATGAAAGCGCCTGGAAGACAGTTAATATCTACTATTTTAGCCGAAAATTTATGGAAAAGTTTTCTCGTATGCTGAAATTATATGTTGAGATAGGGAACTTGAACAATTACTATGAGCTGGTTCTTGGAGCTCTTATTTATTTCGGCGATGATGATATCAGAACTGTGGTTGTGGATGAAAATGACTGGTTCGAAATAGATGACGAGAAAGACTTTTTGATAGCCAGTGAACATGGAGCTTTCTGATGAATCTATATGTAGTTATTCCCCAAACTGAAACTACTAATTTGGAATTATTGCAAAAATGTAAAAAAGCTTTATCCAATCAGTGGAGCTCATTGTATGAGATAAATGAAACAGATGTCTGCGGAGTAAATTATCGTGATGCATTTAATAAAGCGCTTGATGGACTTGTCGGCAAGCAGGGATTTGTGCTTTTTTTACTTCCTTGGGTGATCCTTAGGGACAAGGTTCTGGAAGATATTTCACTGATAGAAGAGCCAGGTAATAGTGGAAGTCTCCTTGTTTTTTCTTATGAGCGGTACAGCTTCAACGTACCATTTGTTAAAAAGTGGAATCATGAGAAACTTACAGTTGCTGATTATGCATTAAGGCTTCATGAGAATCCAGGGGAAATTGGGTACTTCTCCATATGGAATAAGATCTTTTCACTGGAGATTATTCAGAGCAGAAATATCAGATTTGACAGCAGTTTGCCTGAACTATTTGAAAGAGCTTTTCTTATTGATTATCTTAAGTCATGTAATACAGTTTCACTTCTTGGAGATGTCCTTGCCACATTTTATGAACAACCGCCACTTGGTATAAGTGCTATGGGACGTATTTCTGAAAAAGTGGCAATGTTTGAAAGGTACTATGATCTTCTTAAGGTATGTGGCTATGGAGACAAGGCAGATAAGATATTGAATGCTGAGAAGGAAAACTACATTATTTATGAAAAACTCAGATTACACGAAAACTCATCCATAGAAAGAAAGGCAGTCAAAAAGTCTCTTTATACACTCAGGGAGAGTATTTCAGATGTCGGAATAATGCCGGATGTCAGAATCAGTGCCAGAATTGCCAAAGGGATACTGGGTAATATCCGGAATTACTGGGCAAGAGATGTATGGAAGATAAGGCAGAGTAAGAAACATGAGAGAATAAAGAGGCATGAAGAATTTCTTCAGAAGAATTATCACATCGTCAGAGCTCCCATGCGTAGGATTCATAAGTTGTTTAACAGTAATAAATATGTACTTCTTTACTGTGAAAGCTCAACTATGAAGCCGCATATCATGGATTATTATAATTGTGTCAGGAATATGAATAATGTGCAGTTCTATATCTATTATCCCGATCAATGGGATAACGATACTCCTATTGGGGTAAAGGCTTTAAGATCCAGATCTGCGGCTCTGGTGATGCCTTGGGATTTGGTGGTTTGTGCCGATGCTAAAGTGCCTTTGTATTATAACAAGGGTGAAGCAGAACTCTTATATATCAATCATGGACTTCATATGATCAGCTATGATGGAGGAGATACTCTTTATGCCTATGCGGAGGGGAACGGTAAGTTTAGCGCAATGATAGAACCAAACAAGCGATATGCAGATGAAATGGCGCTTCGATTCCCGTCTGATTTGATCATACATTCAGGTTACAAAAACGCAGAGAATATTGTAAGAGAAATCCATAATAGAACTTTGTACAGGCAGCAGCTTGGTGTCGCAGAAGAAATATTGATTGCGGTATTCGGGACCTGGGGGGCTGACAGTTTGTTTCACAGAGTTGGTAATGCGTTGGTTACTAAGGCAGAACAGCTGATGAAGGATGGCTACAGATTTGTTCTCTCAATACATCCAAAAGAGTATGCCAGATATGATCAGACCACAGTGCCTCTAGGAGATTATGTTGAATCTTTGGCTTCAAAAGGATTCATCATAAGAAATCCGAGGGAGAGCAGCATTAAGTATATGGTGGCTGCCGATGTGGTAATATGTGACTACTCCACTCTTTGTGAAGAAGCAATGATAGCTGGAAAACCTGTGATTCTTAGTGATTTTCCCATGGCGCGTGTCTGGAAGGAATCTATAATTGCGAGATATATGAAGCGCGGCTTGGTATTTAATGCTAGCAGCAACTTGGGGGAGCTCATAAATCTTGCTCTTAAAGATACGGAATTAAAGAAATACTGCAATGAGCTCATTCAGGACCTTATGCCACCACAGCAAGGGAGTGCAGGTGTAATTCGTGAAATAACAGCAAGGTTATTATTTGATGAATGAACAAATATTGATTGGTTTATAGAGATTGGAATTACTAAAGTGTTTGAAATACTACGTGAAGAAGAAATCAATACTAAAAGGCAATATAACCTGGATGTGCTTAAGACTATAGCAGTCATAAGCATGATAATGGCCCATGCTGTAACCGCGCTGGGAAGACATAGGCCAGGCTTTGAAAATGAAACATTATATCTGTTCGGGAAGTACATATTATCTGATTATATTGCTGTGGCACATGCGTTTATGTTTGCCATGGGAGTGGGAATTGTTTTTTCGAATAATAATGATCCGAAGAGTCTGATAGAACGAGGGGTAAAGACCTATATTATCGGATATGTTCTGAATTTTTTTAGATATGGTATATACAATATATTTGGAAGCCTGTTTGCTGGCAGATTGATGGACAGCTTTTGGAATTCGCTTTTGGAACAGGATATTCTGCAGTTTGCCGGATTAGCAATGATTGCGACAGGGTGTCTGAAAGCACTTAAGCTTGATATTAAAGCAGTATTGTTTTTTAGTATCATTTTATCTGCTATCGGATCATGCTTTTCTTTTCTGGATACCGGAAATTTTTTACTGAATCTGTTCATTGGCCACTTTATTGCAACAACAGATATTTCTTGCTTTGTGTTTTTTAACTGGTATATATTTGTTGCTTTTGGAATGTTTTTTGGACTTGTTATCAGAAGGATTCATAATCTGAAAGCTTTTTACAAAAAACTTTTGGTTATTTCCGGTACTATGAGTGCTGCCTATATTTTATTGACTATTAAGTACGGAATGTTTTTTTGGAGCAAAAGTAATCGCTATTATTCAATTAGCACATTGGACGTGATTGGGCTATTATCCCTTGATCTGCTTGTTTTATCTGTTACTTATTTTTTTGTTGATAAGATATGGAAAAAACTTCTTAAATGTTGCATAGTTATGAGCAAAACTGTTAATGATATATACATTATCCATTGGATCATTCTTGGGTTTATTGATAGTATTTTTTGCTTTGGCCTCGGAATTGTAATGCCATACAGTCTTATATATTTGATCGGTATCTTTATGGTTGTCATATCTTATTTGATAGCTGCTAAAAGAGTTAAGACTTTGTAAGGAGATAATTCAATTGAAAAGTCAAAAGATATCCAGTATTTTTTTTGCTGCTATAGCATTAACAATTATTTTTTTAAATGCGCTTTTGTATGAATCCCAAAAGGAAGGTTTTTTCCTTGATGAGAAAGCTACATTTCATATTGCCAATGCAAGCTATACAAACATAGGTGACTTTTGGAGTCGCCTTCGAGAAAATCATTATATAATACCTAATACAGTATGGCAGACATTAGCAAATGCTCCAATGATTATTGGTGAAAGATATTCATTAGATGAAGTAGAGTCCATGCTAGATGCGCAGCGTGGCGATAAATTTACTGTAATGAGTACATATTTACTATCGAGGCCGGATTCTCATCCACCGTTTTACTATCTCCTTTTTAATTTTCTAAATTCTTGTTTGAAAGGTGTATCGTTGACCTATGTTGGATTTATTATAAATATTTCCGCTCTTCTTCTGACGTGCATCTTTATATATTTGATTATTCTGAAGTTTTGCGATGATTGGTTATGCAGTATCCTTGGTATGCTGTTTTATGGTCTTAGTTTTGATTTTATTAATAATGTAATGTATATCAGAATGTATGCATTACTTACTTTATGGCTAATAGCATTATTATATTTGTATTTAGGAATTGTACAAGATGATTATGAGATAAAGAAATACAGGTTGAGAGCGATATGTACTGTGGAGTTTTTTGCTATGCTTACACAGTTCTATGCGGTATTGTTTATTTTTCCGTTGTTTTGCATTACTGTTTTGTGTTTTGTGATTTTCAAAAAAAAGATAAAACAATTTATAGTAGGTCATATTATTACAGCTCTGGTATACCTGATTATTTGGCCTTTTTCGATTTTTCAGGTAACAACTAACGGAAGAAGTGCAGATATAGCTAATAATGTTTTGGCAATGAATATCGTTTATCGACTTAAAGAGTTTGTAAACTTGCTCAAGTTATCAATATTCTCTGGGAGCAAAGTATATCTATTTTTATCTGTAGCAATTGTTTTGTTTTTTGGATTTGTCAAAATTATTAGTTTTGTAAAGAACAGTTCGTCCATAATTTGGACGACAAAAGAATTCTGGCTTGGTGTATATCTATGTGTTCCAGCTTTTTCATTTTATCTTGTCTCTGCTATTATTTCGCCTTGGATTATTGATAGATACGTGATGCCGGTTATTCCGATCATCTGCACAATAATAGTATTGGCATTTTGGAAAAGTGTAAAAGTTGTATTGAAGAATAATTGGCTGTGCGCAGCAATAATAACTATAGTAATTATTTGGTCTTATGTAAATGCACTTAAATATACACCAAAATATGCATTTCAGATGACAAAAGAAAAAGAGACATTTATTAGTGACAATCAGAGTAAGGAGGCACTTATAATTGATCCATATAATGACACTGAGTTTTTGGATGTTGTTGCTGACGTTAAACACCCATACTGGACTTTAGTTAAGGATAATGTTCTAAAGGAATATTTAAACGAGAAGTTTGATGCTGATAGAGATTGGGTTATCTATGTAAATAAATTCTGTGATCGTGATGAAATTAAAAATATATTTGAAGCATCAGATTATTCTTTGGTAAAATGTGAATATACGACTGACTTTTTTGATGTATATTATTTTGGATCGCACTAATCTGGATGGTAAGCTCTAATCCATGATTGCTGGATATTTACTAATGGTTGAGGACTAACAGTCATTGTACAGTTGTTTTATGAATATTTAGGAAGGATAGTTAAAGGGAAATATGCGCGTTGAGGTTATTCAAAAAGATTTTCCTTATGAGGATATAACACAATTATTACATGAGTGCTACAGAGAACATTTAGATGCCGGACGAAATTACCTTGCAGCTGTTCAAAGCGTGGAGAAGACAAAGGCAAGACTTGAGGGGAGTTATTGTGTGGTGGCATATGATGAAGATACTTTAGTTGGAACGGCGTCTTTTCGCATACACAGACATGAAGAGGGGGTGCATAGAAAATGGTATGAGGATAGAGTTTACATTTATGTGGGGCAACTTGCTGTTTTGCCTTCTTATAGGAATACAAAGGTTCTTACACTTATGGGGATGAAAGCGGCAAGTTTAAAGGAAGTGAGAGAGTGCCAATCATGTATTGCTGATACATCAGTACAAGCCAATGTGCTTGTTGAGGGATATCTTAAAATGGGGTTTCAGATTGTGGATCTGATCTCCTGGGAAACCACAAATTATTATTCTTATGTATTTCGAAGAAATGTAAGTGGAAAAGAGTTTAGTGATTCTTTTTGCAAATTTCGATTTACTATCAGCAAATTTCTATGCATGATGCGATATACAAAAAATGGTAAAAAGAGATTTATATAGCACAGCGCTTTAGAAAGAGGACTTTATGTTAAGAAATTTAGGTGCAATAGATCAAATGTGTTACTGGTTTTCTTCTGGCAACCAGACATCGACTGTTAATTTGGAAGTTGTTCTACGGGAAGATGTGGATGAAGAAATACTTAAGGACGCAGTAATGAGAGCTATGCAGACCCGTAGTGTTTTCAGATCTCATCCTGTAATAGTTGAAGGCAGAGTTAAAGTATCTATAGATGCCGATGTGATGAAGGTGCCGGTTTTTGCTGCCAGTGACAAAACGCGGAAGATTGGTACAGCGGATACTTATGGATATCTTTTTTATTTTTCGGTTCAGAAGAATGAATTGACTTTTCATATGTTTCATGGGCTTACTGATGGTATGCCTAGTCTTGAGTTTTTGACAATGGTGGTTAACTACTATTTTCAGAAAGCTAAAGGGATTCATTTTGATCCGCCCGAACCCGACAGCCCAGATGAATTCATGATACTTGATTATGTTATGGAAAAATCTGCTAATGATAATTCTATTGGCAGATTTGAACCGGAAGAGCATGCAGATGAGGTGTTTCATCTGCAAGAAGAACAATTTGAAGAAAGCGCATGCAAATGGAGAGTTTTTGAAATAGATGTACCATTATTGCCGCTACTTACCCTTACGAAGAGCAAAGGTACGTCTGTTGTTCCGATGTTTGAGGCTATTATAGGAAATGCCATAAGGAAACATTATGTTGTTGGAGACAAAATGATTGTGTGCTTTACACCTGTTGATATGCGTCGAATATTCGGGTGTGATACTAAACACAATGGTTCATCAGTGGTTATGCTTCCGTATAGGGCTATGATGGACGGATTGGATATTGACAAACGCGCTTTATTATTACGACGCATACTTGAATTTCAAATCCGTCCAGGGAATATTCGTGATGGTCTTAAAAGAACGTGCATACCATATTGGCAAGCTGAATCACAGCCATATCCTATCGAACAAATTGTTCCAATGATAAAATGGATGAAAGTACGGAAAAAGTATATGCCACCAAATACATATGGTTTGTCCTATGCTGGGAATGTATCATTTTTGGAACAGGTGGAACCTTATGTCGTTTCTGCGAAAGCAAATGTAAGTGGAGGAGAAGTACCATTCATGATTGCAGCCATAGAAAGTAAAGGAGTTGTTCGCTTAATGATTTCACAAAGCTTTGAGGATGATGGACTTACAAAAACTATATATAGAGAAATGAGGGATGTTATACCTGAAACAGAGTTTATAGATTGTGGCATACGTAAATATGACAGATTAGATCTTGAAGATTTGGAACATATTGACTGATATATTATGGGATTAATAAAAGAGGATGTAAGTATGTATAATTTTTTTGAGTACATATCACAAGGAAAAGAAAGAATTTTTTATAGATATTTGGATAAGGATGGAAATATCTGTGAAATAACTTATTATGAGTATGCTGATGATATATGTGAGGGGTATAAAACACTTAAAAGGATGTTTGGCGATATTCGAGGGAGACATATTGGGGTGTTGTTAAAGAAACCGTATGATACTATGGTGGTAATGGCTGCAGCTATTATGGGTAAAGCTGTAGTTGTTCCTATTAATCTATATGAATCCTCTGAGAATATTGAATACATTATTAGTAATGCGGACATTGAGATCTTAATAGTGTCAGATGACTATCAGAAATATCATGCTCAAAATACAGTTGATGTATCTGAATTGGTCACCCATTCAAATAATGAGCATTTTGAATACGATAAAACTATGGATGAGATCTCAGATGATAGCTACCTGATCATATATACTTCCGGAACAACCGGAAAAGCAAAAGGTGTGGTTTTACCATTTGAGAATTTCACAAATCAAATAGAACTAAATATTAATGATAGCCTGGATATGGTATGCGATATATCAAATTTGTATATCACAGTACCTTTATATCATGTTTTAGGTATTTTTTACTGGCTTGAAGCTGTTTACGCCGGATGGGCAATAAATACAAATCAAAGTGCGGGAGATATGTTGCATGATCTGAAAATACTTCATCCTGAGTTTATTATTGCTGCTCCAGCGTTTATTAAAATGCTTGAGATTTATATAAAGAATGGTAAAGAAGCTGATGTAAAGTCGTTAAAATACATTGCATCTGGCGGAGCAAAGTTAAGTGAAGGGATAACAAAACGATTATTAGAATATGGGATCAAATGCCTGGATGGCTATGGCATGACAGAGACAGCTATTGCTGGAACATTTAATAAAGATGCAATAGCACATCCTGATTCAGTCGGAACTGCAATGCCGGGGGTGAAGGTGACAATAATTGATGGCGAAATGTGTATTGAGAGTAAATCAAATATGAAGGGATATTATAAGGATGAGGAAGCTACAGCACAATGCTTGATAGATGGGGTGATTCATACGGGAGATTTGGCCTATATTGATGAGGATGGATATGTATATATTACAGGGCGCAAGAAGAACCTTATTATTCTCTCCGGAGGGGAAAATGTCAGTCCGGAAGAATTAGAATCTAAACTCTATCTTAACCAGAATATTAAGGAATGTAAAGTGTTTGAGAAAAATGACAGAATATGTGCGGGAGTGTTCGCTGATCCAGAATCTCATGAGGAAATAAAGAGGTTTGTATCAAAATTAAATTCCTCACTCCCGATTTTCAAGAGAATCAACACTATAGAGTTTATGGATAAAGAATTTGAAAAAACTGCTAATGGAAAAATAAAAAGATAAAATATGAAAAGATGTGAAAGGACAGAATATGAAAGAAGAGATTTTACAAAAGATAAGAGACATTATTAACGATTTGAGCGAGTTTAATGCACAGGAATTGAATTTTGAAACATCGTTAATGGATATAAATCTTTCTTCAATAGAAATGATGTCTGCACTTGCAGAGATTCAGAGGGCATATAATATTACGATTTCTACAGATGATCTTATGACTATAGAGACTATTAAAGACATGGTTGATTTGATAGAAATGAAGATAGCATAAGGACTTGGGAAATGACAGGTTTACTTTTTGTAAACGCTCTTTCAGGAGACCAGCATAATGAAAAATAGAACCATACTTGCGTATGTTTTTAGTTTGTTCATAATTCTGTTTAGCATAAGTGAATTCTTCAATGTGAGGTGTTCGGCAGCATCGGTTGAAGATACGTCGAATTATTTCAGTGACTTTGATATATATAACATAATTGAGTTTAAAAAGTCGGAAAAGGTAAGTGGGCAATCCCCGGACGTTAAATGGCTAAAGAAAAATGTAGTTTTTCAAGACGGGGAAATGATCATCACTATGAATAATACTCCATCGGGTATAGAAGGCGGCGAGATTCGTGTGAATAGATTGTTTAGTTATGGTCTATATCAGGTGAGCATGAAGCCTGTTAAGCATAGTGGTGTTGTATCGTCCTTTTTTAATTATGCAAATTGGGGAGAAACAGGGACGGAAATTGATATTGAATTCTTGGGTTATGATACTACTAAAGTTCAGTTTAACTATTATACAAATGGAGTTGGAAAGCATGAGTATTTATACGATCTGGGGTTTGACGCATCTGAGGAATATCATACCTATGCTTTTTACTGGACAAGCGATAGCATATCCTGGTTTGTTGATGGTGAACTTGTGCATGAGGCTCATGAGAATATACCTCAGCGTCCGGCATGCATTTATATGGATGTGTGGGGGGGAGTTGATCCTGAATGGATGGGTGAATATGACGGAAGCTCTAACCTGAATGCATATTATGATTGGATTTCATATACCAGTATTGGGGACATGGGCACAAATTAGGTTTACTGAAAGTGGTGAATAGGTGGAATTGATAAATAATGTTTTAAATGTACATGATCGCCAGAAAGCAAATAAGGTAAGATTTGTTTTTGTCAATTGGTTATTGGCGGTTTAATGTTATATCCCACTCATGTCAAAAGGATATACAAATTCGTGGGACGGTTTGTGGGAGTAAACTGACTTTTCCGCAAGCATGTGTGAATTGTCATTGGGGTAAAACGGCTGATAAAATCACCTCGAAATCTGGTTCTCTATTTGTTGGTTTATGCATTTGTTCCAATAGGAGTAAATATAGCATTCCTTTTGGCTCCCGGAGATTATGGGGTGATGCCACAAATGACTGGTTCATTACTAATTATTTCTACTGTAAAGCTATTGCTTATGGACAGAAAGGATGTAAAATATACAGGTTTTATAACAATAATTGCAGCGATACTGATTTATGGAAATATTTCCGCGGTGGGGACAGACATTGATGCGCTTGCGCAGGGTAACAATTCCACGCGTAAGATTATGGATAATGTAGTTGATTCAATGATAGATGAAGGCGTTTATGACACTGATTCGCAATATGCTTTTATTGGCAATATATCATATAATGAATTATTTCATGCGAACAATCTGTGGTACAAAGCCAGTTCTTATGCCAGAGCTGGGGATTTCTGGGTTAAATCGGACTGTATATTAAAGAGTTATGAAGGTGTACTTGATGATATGGGACTTGGGCTGAAGATGGTTGATTTAGCAAAGTATGAAGAGATACTTGAGAGTGACAAGATCAAAAACATGCCGACATATCCGAAGAAAGGTTCAATTGAATCAAATGATGGAATTGTTATTGTCAAAATCTCTAACGAATATTGATTGACTGAAATTTCGTGGCTTTATGACTTCGAAGTTTAAGTTACAGTATAAAATGACTACTAAGAACAGGCGCAGATTCGTAAGCGAGTCTGCGCTTTGATTTATTTATACAGGGAGAGGCTTTAAGCTCTTTCTGGAGCAATCTGATTTGAGTTAGTATTTCTTTTGAGCGATTTCCATTCTTGTAGTAAGTAAGCTGTGTGTACATGCTGTACTCAAGAATCGCATTATAATTCTGATTAACATAGTCTTTATTATGATTTGTGAGAATTCTTTCAAAGGCGGGCTTGTACTTGAATACGCCATTTATGAACATATTGTCAGTTGATGTTGCTGACGAACTGTTCATGATGTAGTGGTAAAATGATTTAGGTATGTATACAAATTTACGATCTGCATCGGAAAAGAACTGTGATTGTAGTAACAGATCTTCGCAAATACTGATAGTTGTATCAAAAGAATAGTTCTTTATCTGAGAAGTCTTAAAAAGGCGTGTGAACAGAAAACCACGGATGTTATCGTCTGTAAACATATCTTTAAGAATTTCTGAAGAAGACATCAGAAGTGCTGATTCCTTGGTGTAAGATGTAATGATGCCTTCTTTGTGTGTGAAATAACCACAGATGCAGCCATCAATTGTGTCGTCAGTTATAGCTGCAAGCATTTGTTCATACATAGACGGTTCAATATAATCATCTGCGTCGAGAAAGCTTATCCAATATCCTGTGGCAGAGGATATTCCCAGATTTCTTGCTGAAGAGACCCCGCTGTGTTCCTGATGAAGATATTTGATGCAGTCATATTTATACTCATACTGTTTTGCTATTTCTGAAGAGTAATCTGTAGAACCATCATCAATCAGAAGAATTTCGGAAGGAATGACTGTACCTGATAATATGCTGTCAAGCATGGTTGAGAGCGTATTTTCATTATTATAAAAAGGGATGATGGTCGAGATTGTTCTTTTGGCGGATTGAGTATCCATGTGGTCACCTTTATAAAAATGTCAATAACTGATATAATTCTATCACTTACAGTAAATAATAGTAATAAAAGAAATTGTATAATACTCTGATAGAATGATATTCAATGGATAGCTTCCGTTTCTTATGAACCAGTATTCTCAAGTCAATGCTTTCAATAGGAACTTTACAATGAAAAAAATTGAAAAATCTGACATTTTTGCTTTTATAAGCACACTAATCCTGATGCTGATAACCCATGGGTTTTCTTTTGCGAATCTCATGTATTCACATGATTCGCTGTTTTTTTATGTAACAAACGAACCGCAGAAGGTTGATTATGGAAGAACGCTTTATCCTTTTATAGTTTCTCTTCGAGGTTTGGCAACGCCGTGGATGATGGGCTTTTTTTCATCAATATATGTAGCTGTTTCCGTAGTGTTGGTGGTAAGGCTTTTAAATTTTGACAAGATTAAGAGCTTGTGTGTATCTTTATTGTTCGCCACTAACATTTCACTCATTTCTCTTTTCAGTGCCTATATATATGATGGAGACGCCAACTGTCTTGCGTTACTTCTTGCCTGTTTTGCGGCATATTCATTTGACAGATTCAGTAACCATAAAGAGTTTTTTTCAATAACTGCAATTATTTTATGTCTGATGCTCTATCAGGCTTTTATCGGAGTCACTGTAGGTCTTTTCCTGCTTCTTTTGATCATAAAAGCGTCTAAGTGTAAAAATAACAAAGACGTTCACAGCCTGTTTCTGCTTGGCACGAAGATGGTCTTATCGCTTTTGGCTTCTGCAATAATCTATATTATCCTTATGACTGTTTTTGCAAACATATTCACAGGAGGGCTCATTGGTGGCTATAATGGAGCGGGAAATATTTACAATTTAAATCTTCAGAAAATTCTTATCAGTTTTCCAAAATCATATTATGTAGTTTTAAAGAATCTGTTAAAACCTGCAGGATACAATGGCGTTATAGTTATACTTTCAAAGGTATATCTTCTTATATCCATTATTATCTTGGGAATTATCTACATCAAAAAAAACAGTGATTATCTTGGATCATTAAGAATCATTATCCCTTGTGTTATTCTGTTACCAATGGGAATAAACGCTATATATCTGGTATCATTTGGTTTGATTCATCAGCTTATGATATTTTCGTTTTGCTTTCTTTTAATCTTGCCTCTGGTTCTTTGGGAAATCATTTCTGACGGAGAACATGCGTATTCTTCATATTCTGCTGATATGAACTCTATTACGAGGATTATTGGATTTTCGTCAGTTATAGCAATAATAGTAATAGGCTATAACAATATAAACTATGCTAATGGAGCATATGTTTATAAAAAGCTCGTATATGATAACACCTTATTACATGCTCACCAGATTTGGAAAGATGTAAATTCGTTGGATGGATATGATGATGGCAAAACACCAGTAGTGTTTATTGGAGAATTTGAAGACTCTAAAGCAAGTTATAACGGGCCTGTAGCCTCCAAATATGAAGGAGACCTTCTTGGAGGACAAAATGTTTCGATAACTTATGACTCCAGCATCGGAAACTTCTACTCTGCGATCCTTGGAAGAGACCTTAATTTTCAGAGTAATAATTTTAGTGATGAAGAGATGAAAAAATATTTTGGAGCTCCGGTATATCCCCAACAGGGATATTGCTTCATGGAAGGGGACACAGTGATTGTAAAAATGGCAGATATACAGCAGTGAAGCCGGACAGATCTTATTGTTCTTGTGAATAGGGCAGTTGTGATAACGGGTTGCCACCTCCGTGGCAACCTTATTTTTATGCAAATTTTAGTATTTATTTCCCATGTTGTATACGAAAAACTGTTATAATATTTATCAGAAGTATGATTAAATTGCGGAGCAGTGTGATCATGGAAAAGAACACTCTGAATTCAAATACACCCAGGAAGTTCTATAAGAGAAACCTGTTTTTGGCTGCCCTGGCCATCCTCTTTTTCGTCGGTGTTATCCTTATGT
>JAEEGL013707153.1_pt1 | contig 21126 bp, 17 predicted proteins | sample 9134231 | NCBI WGS metagenome assembly JAEEGL01 (sample SAMN16246548, study PRJNA631951) | gut metagenome | biome: gut microbiome; feature: rumen; material: fiber-attached | host: Bos | place: Iran: Karaj | collected 2018-10 | reverse complement strand
TGACAGAATACCCGCTTCAATCCAGTATTGGAGCGGGTATTCCTCTATAGGAGAGAAGAGAATGAAAATTACAAGCGTCGAAGTATTTATGGGTTATGCCATTAATGTTAAGGTGAACACCGATGAGGGTATCAGCGGTTTCGGCGAGGCCGGTCTCCAATATGGCGCCAGCAGGGAATCCGCGTTCGGACAGTGCTGTGATTATGCTAAGAAAGTAATTGGAATGGATCCGTTCCATACAGAGGAAATCTGGGATTTCCTGCGCCGAAATACATTCTGGGGAATGGGCGGCGGCGTGGCTGTCACTTCCGCAATTTCAGCAATTGATACCGCCTGCTGGGATATCAAGGGCAAGAAGCTGGGTGTCCCGGTGCATATGCTGATCGGCGGCAAGCGCAATGAAAAGCTCCGCACCTATGCCAGCCAGCTGCAGTGCGGCTGGACCTCCGCTGCCAATGCCAGTGATTCCATGACGGTACTTAGCGATCCGGAAGACTATTATAAGGTTGTTAAGGAAGCGATGGCCGAAGGATATGATGCTGTCAAGATTGACCCGGTGCAGATCCCCAGGGAGCAGATCAATATGCAGCAGCTGATGCGCACCATGGGGCGGCATCAGTACGGACATATGCGCAAGGATGACATTAATCTGGCTATTGAAAGAATTGCGGCAGCGCGTGAAGCAGGCGGGGAAAACCTGGATATTATCGTGGAAGTGCATTCCCTTCTCGATGCCAATACGGCAGCGCAGTTCGGCAAAGCGCTGGAGCCCTATAACATTATGTATTTTGAAGAACCGACCTCTCCGGAGAATCCTTCCAATTTCCGTCATATCTACAACAGGTGCAGTGTGCCGCTGGCCACAGGCGAGCGCAGCTATACCCGCTGGGGATTCCGGCAGTTCTTTGAGGACCGTACGCTGAACGTGATCCAGCCGGATCTCTGCAACACCGGCGGAATTACGGAGACCCTGAAGATCTGCGCCATGGCGGAAGTGTATGATATGGGCGTGCAGATCCATGTCTGCGGCGGTCCCATCGCCACGGCGGCGGCACTGCAGGTAGAGGCAGTCCTTCCTAACTTCCTGATTCATGAGCATCATTGCTTTGCGCTTACCAATGGGTGTAAGAAGACAGCTATTTATGACTATCAGCCGGTGGGCGGTTTCTATGAAATTCCGGATCTCCCGGGCATTGGACAGGAACTGACGGAAGAGGAAATGGCAAAGGCGAGAAAAGTAGTTATCAGCTGAACATAATAAGAATTTTAGAATCTTCTAATACCTTAGTTATGGAAATTGAAGCCCGGATATGGTAAAATGCAGGAGTCCCGGTAAATGAAATCGGTATTCCGATGCATTATACAGTATCCGGGCATTGCATTTTTGCAAATATAAAGGAAGGAAAGAAAAGACATGAGAAAGAGACTTTTAGCAGGAGTACTCGCAGGTGTTATGGCTCTGTCCCTGGCAGCTTGCGGCAACTCCGGCAGCACTGCAGCTACGACGGCAGCAGCAGCTGCGGGCGGCTCCAACACCGCCCCCGGTGTATCTGCGGATGGTAAGGATGCAGACGGCAACATCGTTGACCTGACTGCTTATTCTGTATCCCTGGGTGCACAGTGGTTCACCGACGAGGATAACGAGATCTGGTCCCACATCGAGGACAAGTCTTCCAACGCAGACAAGATCCTGATCCGCGTCAACAACACCAACCGTTCCTTTGATGAGTCCGCATCTCTTCGCGGCACCAAGAGAATGCTCATCAACATGAAGAAGGAGCTGGGCGACAGAATTGAGATCCAGCTGTTCAATAACGCAACCCTGGGCGGCACCGCTGACCAGAAGCTGGGCGGCCTGCAGGCTAAGAACTTCGAGATCGACTGCTACAACGTTGGTGCATTCTATGAGTACACCAAGGCATTCACTCCCCTGGATGTAGGCTTCCTGATCCCGGATCTGGATGCAGGTATCAAGGTTTGCGATCCTGATTCCGAGCCTTCCAAGATTATGAGACAGAAGTGTCTCGACGATACCGGTATTTATGTCCTCCAGATGGGCGCTATCGGTATGAGACATATCACCACTGCCAAGAACCGCATTCAGAAGCTGGATGACCTGAAGGGCCTGAAGATCCGTGTTCAGAACAACAACCTTCATATGGCAATGTTCGATGCCCTTGGCACCGCTCCGACCCCGATCGCATTCTCTGAGCTGTTCACCGCTCTGCAGCAGCATACTGTTGACGGACAGGAGAACCCCATCTCCAACATCTTCGAGCAGAACTATGCTGAAGTACAGGACTTCATGACCCTGTCCAACCACCTTTATACTGCAGGCGCTACCTCTGTTAACTATGAGTGGCTGATGGGCCTTCCGGAAGATGTCCGTGAGTGCATCCTCGAGGCTGCCAAGGTTGGCCAGAGACAGTCCGGCGAAGACCTTAAGAACTGTGACGGACAGCAGCTTGAGTATCTGAAGACCCAGATGACCGTAGACGAGCTGGATGATGAGGAAATTGCCAAGTTCAAAGAGCTTTCCTACGAGATCTATCCGAAGGCAGCTGAGATCATGGGCCAGGAATACTGGGATGAGATCCGTGCTGCAATTGAAAAGTGCGTAGCTGAATAAGAATCTCTTTACTGAACGAATACTGACAGTTATGAGAAAGAAAACTCGTTCCCCGATTCGGGAGACGGGTTTTTCTTATATCAAGACTCTTTGGAGAACGGAGCCGGCCCAACAAATAAAATACATATAAAAAGAATGTATTCACATTGACAAAATAACTGAATTCATATATATTTCTAATGTAACGAGTTAGCGATCAGGTGATTATTTAGCCTGGACGATATAACAAAAAAAAGAAAGGAACACATAATGAAGAAGAGACTTTTTGCAGGACTTCTGGCAGGAATTATGGCTCTGTCCCTGGCTGCATGCGGCAATTCCGGCAGCACCGCAGCTACAACTGCAGCTGCAGCAGGCGGCTCTAAGACAGCTCCCGGCGTATCTGAGGACGGCAAGGACGCAGACGGCAACATTGTTGACCTGACCGCTTATTCTGTATCACTCGGCAAGCAGTGGTTCAACGAAGAGGATGAGGAAATCTGGGCTCATATCGAAGATAAGTCTTCCAACCCGGACAAGATCGTAATCCGTGTCAACAACACCAACCGTTCTTTCGAAGAAGCAGCTAACCTCCGCGGCGATAAGAGAGCTTTCATCGAGATGAAGAAGAAGCTGGGCGACAGAATTGAGTTCCAGTTCTATCTCAATGCTACCCTGGGCGGTACTGCTGACCAGAAGCTGGGCGGCCTGCAGGCTAAGAACTTCGAAATTGACTGCTACAACGTAGGTGCATGGTATGAGTATACCAAGGCTTTCACTCCCCTGGATGTAGGCTTCCTGATTCCCGATATCGATGCCGGTCTTAAGGTTACCGATCCCGATTCCAAGCCGTTCCAGATCATGAGAGATAAGGCTCTGGAAGATACCGGCCTGTATCTTCTGAAGGCTGGCGCTATCGGTATGAGACATATCACTACCGCTAAGAACCGCATCCAGAAGCTGGATGACCTGAAGGGTCTGAAGATCCGTGTACAGAACAATAACCTTCATATGGCAATGTTCGAAGCACTGGGCACTGCTCCGACCCCGATTGCTTTCTCCGAGCTGTTCACCGCTCTGCAGCAGCACACTGTTGACGGACAGGAGAACCCTGTTGCCAACATCTTCGAACAGAACTATGCTGAAGTTCAGAGCTTCATGACTCTGTCCAACCACCTTTACACCGCCGGCTCCACCGCTGTCAACTATGAATGGCTGATGGCTCTTCCGGATGATGTGAGAGAGTGCCTGCTCGAGGCGTTCAAGGTTGGCGCAAGACAGTCCGGCGAAGACCTCAAGGCTTGTGAAGATGCACAGCTTGAATATCTGAAGAGCCAGATGACTGTTGACGAGCTGGATGATGCAGAAATCGCAAAGTTCAAAGAGATTTCCGAGCAGATTTATCCGCAGGCAGCCGAGATCATGGGCCAGGAATACTGGGATGAGATCCGTACTGCTATCGAAGAGTGCGTTGCTGAATAATGCATTTTTCAGACAGTAAAAAACATCATTAACTGACGAAAAGGACCCATGCCGGATTATCATCCGGTATTGGGTCTTTTTGCATAAGGAAACAAAGTATCACTTCAACAAAAAAAGGAGAAAAACATGAAGATTACCAAGGTTGATGTGTACCAGCAGCAGAATCCCGATAATTATTACTGGCGCCCTATCCTTTGCCGTATCCATACGGATGAAGGAATTTACGGCGACGGCGAAGCGGCCATCTGCTATGCCGTTGGTTCCCCGGCTGCATTCAGCATGATCGTGGACCTGTCCCGTCTGATTATCGGCATGAATCCCCTGGATAATGAAGTAATCTGGGACAAGCTCTACAAGACCACTTTCTGGGGCCAGAACGGCGGACCGATTGTTTTCGCTGGCATTTCCGCCATCGACATTGCCCTGTGGGATATCCGCGGCAAGTTCTACAACGCTCCGCTGTACCAGCTTCTGGGCGGCAAGCGCCGTGACAACCTGCGCGCTTATGCTTCCCAGCTGACCTATGGCTGGGGCCCGGATTCCTGCCAGAAATGCTGCACGCCGGAAGAATATGCCGCCAACTGTAAGATTGCTGTGGCAGAAGGCTATGACGCAGTCAAACTGGATTTCTTCAACTATGATGTGGACGGAACTGTCTGGAACGGCTTCGGTACCGAAACTACCCCGATGGCCGGTGAAGTACAGACCCGCATCCTGAGCCCGAAGATCCTGGCTACCGTAGTGGACCGTGTAGCTGCCTGCCGTGAAGCGGTCGGTCCGGATGTAGATATCATCATGGAAAACCACAGCTTCCCGGATGCCAACTCTGCGATCCAGCTGGCACAGGCTGTTGAAAAGTATAACATTTTCTATTTCGAGGAGCCCAATACTCCCAATGCCAAGACCTGCAAGCTCATTGCCGACAATATCAATATTCCGATCTCCCATGGTGAGAGAGTTTACAGCAGATGGCAGTATCTGCCGTATTTCGAGGATCAGTCCGTCCGCGTCATCCAGCCGGATCTGGGCAACTGCGGCGGCGTGACTGAGGGCAAGAAGATCTGTGATATGGCATATACCTACGATGTCAGCGTACAGTGCCATGTCTGCGCATCCCCGCTGTCTACGGCTCCTGCACTGCATCTCGAGGGTGTAATCCCGAACTTCATTATCCACGAGCATCATTGCCGCAACCTGGATGAGTACCAGAGAAAGCTCTGCACCGTGGACTTCCAGCCGGTCAAGGGCAAATTCAAACTGCCGGAAGGCCCGGGCCTTGGCTGTGAATTCACTGACTTTGCGCTGGAGACCGCAAAGGTTCATGTCACCGTGGACCAGGGTGTATAAACGATTGCTTTTCCAAAACAACAGCGGAAAATGACCTGTTAATTATTAAGGAGAGAGGCTGCCGTCAGGCGGCCTCTTGCTTTGACTGGACAGATTAAAGGATGCCGTAAAGATGTAAAAAGAATCAGTGAGAAAAAATTATCATCAAACCAGACATAATGATTATTGCAAAAAATGATAGGAACTATTAAATTTTGCTTGCAATAGAACGCGTAAATGTTTATAATAATGCTCAAATTGCAAATCGTATAATGCACAATCAGGAAACAATATGTATTAATAATCAAGACAGGCGAGAAAAAATTATTGCCGCAACGTAATAATCAATCTTTACAGGAAATGATATTTATCAATAATTTTTGCTTGCAATGAAGAAGACGGCTGTTTATAATTATTTTATATATTGCAATGCAAAAGATGAATGTATATTCACAAATATGTGAATTTTTATACATTACTAAAAAGTCACTGCATTAATGCAGCAAAGCTGCATTTTATATGAAAGGAGAGATACCTATGAGATTTGATCCCCAGAAGTATGCCTATGCTTCCCATCGTAATGTGGTTTACGCTAAGAAAGGTATGTGCGCTTCTACCTCCCCGATTTCTTCCCAGGTTGGTCTGGATATCTTAAAGGCAGGAGGCAACGCTATGGACGCAGCAATCGCTATGGCGTGCACCCAGCCTCTGGTGGAGCCGACCGGCAACGGCCTTGGTTCCGACTGCTTCGCACTGGTGTGGAGCGCTAAGGACCAGAAGCTGTATGGCCTGGACGGTTCCGGCTTCTCACCGAAGGCTCTTAATGCCGATATGGTGAAGGCAGCAGGATATAAGGCTGTACCGAACGAGGGATGGTTCCCGGTTATGGTTCCGGGCGCACCGAGCGCATGGGCAGAGCTTCGCAAGAGATTCGGCACCAAGTCCATGAAAGAGCTGATGGCTCCGGCTATGGAATATGCCAGAGACGGTTTCTGCATCCCCGTAAACGTTCACAAGCAGTGGAAGGCTGAAGTCGCAAGATTTGCTCCGTTTGCCAAGGAAAATCCCGAACTCTTCGGACCCTGGATGGAGTATTTCTCCAAGGACGGCAAGATGTGGGAAGTAGGCGAGACCTTCAAAAATCCGGATTTCGCAAAGACCCTGGAGTCCCTTGCAGAAACTGACTGCGAGAGCTACTACAGAGGCGAGATCATGGAGAAGATCGTAGCATTCTCCAAGAAGACCGGCGGTTTCTTCGAGAAGGAAGACTTCGAAAGCTACCGCGCTACCTGGGTAGAGCCCATCACCTGCGATTACAAGGGCTACACTGTATGCGAGATGCCGCCCAACGGCCATGGCATCACCGTACTGATGGCTCTCAATATTCTTAAGGGCATGGAACTCTCTGATGAGAGAGACTGCGCAGATACCTATCATAAGATGATCGAGGCAGTCAAGCTTGCCTTTGTGGATACCAAGAAGTTTGTTGCTGATCCGCGCTTCATGAAGACCAAGGTCGAAGATATGCTTTCTGATAAGTATGCGGATGTAAGACGCGCCCTGATTACTGATCAGGCCATCTTCCCGGAGGCTGGCGATCCCAGCTGCGGCGGCACGGTATACTTTGCTACTGCAGACGCAGAAGGCAACATGGTTTCCTACATCCAGTCCAACTACATGAGATTCGGATCAGGTATCGTAGTTCCTGGCACTGCCATTACTCTGCAGAACAGAGGCGCCAACTTCTCCATGGATCCCGAGAGCGACAACTACCTCGAGGGCGGCAAGAAGGCATACCACACCATTATCCCCGGCTTCCTGATGAAGGACGGAAAGGCAGTGGGACCGTTCGGTGTTATGGGCGGATTCATGCAGCCGCAGGGCCATGCACAGGTCGTGGTTAATACCATCGATTACCATATGAACCCGCAGGAAGCTCTGGATGCTCCCAGATTCCAGTGGGTCGGTGAGAAGAAGGTTCAGCTGGAGAGAGAAATCCCTGCTCACATTGCATTCGATCTGCAGGAGAGAGGCCACCAGATCACGGTTAACAACATTAACCTCGGTATGGGACGCGGCCAGATCATCTGGAGACTGGACGACGGTACGCTGGTAGGCGGCACCGAGCCCAGAGCAGACGGCACTATCGCTGCATGGTAATATTACCGGATCAGTATTCAGAGTATTATTTATGAAGTTTTAATCCACGGCAGCCGGTCCCTTTTTACGGAGACGGCTGCCAGGGACAATAGAAAGGGGCGACGCACATGAGAAATGAACGCATGCTGGCAGAGTTTATCGAACTGGTTCAGACCGATTCCGCCAGCAGAAAAGAGACTTTGGTTGCCAACAAACTGATCCAGAAGCTTTCCGATCTCGGTTTTGAGATCCGCAGAGACAATGTGGGCCAGACCTTTGGCGGCGAATGTGACAACGTTCTCGGTATCCTGAAAGGTGAGCTGCCCGGCACGCTGCTGCTTTGCTCACACATGGACCGTGTTCCCAACGGATACGGTATCAAGCCGGTAGAAAAAGACGGTATCCTGTATTCCGACGGCACTACCATTCTGGCAGCTGATGATATCGCAGGTGTCTGCGTTATCCTGGAAGCTGTACGCAGAGTTCTCGACGCAGGCGCAAAGCTGCCCACCCTCGAAGTTCTGTTTACGGTAGGAGAGGAACTTTCCCTTTGCGGTTCCGCAGGCATGGATCCGAATTTCATCCAGGCTAAGGAAGGTTATATCTTTGACTCCTCAGGCTCCTTTGGACGTTTTGTATCACATACCCCCGGCAGATGCAGCTTGAGTGTGGAAATCACAGGACTTGCTGCACATGCGGGCAATGAGCCGGAAAAGGGCATTGACGCTGCCAAGTGTGTAGCAGAAATTCTTGCAAAGCTTCCTACGGGACGTCTGGATCCGGAGACCACTTCCAACTTCCCGGTCATCGAAACAGGTACCAAGGCGACCAACGTCGTCTGCGACTATGCAAAGCTGGTTGGTGAGGCAAGAAGCTTCAATGACGCGAGACTTCTTTCTTACCAGGAGGAGTTCAAAACTCTTTGCGAAGAGACTGCAGCAAAGTATGGCGCAGGGTGCAAGGTGGGAATCACCGTAGATTATCATCCGATGAACGTGGAAAAGGACTCCCATGTGGTACAGGTTGCACAGCGCGCAGGTGATAAGCTGGGTGCAAATCCCCATTTCGACAGAGCCGGCGGCGGCATGGATGCCAATAACTTCAACTATATCGGCATCGCGACTATCGGTGTGGCCTGCGGCTACAGCAAGAACCATACCCTGCAGGAGCAGATGGTTCTGGAAGACTTCTTCAAGGCAGGAGATCTGGCTGAACAGCTGATCCTGACCTGGGCGGAAGACTGCAAATAAGTTTGGTGTTTTCATGGTACCGGGCAGGCCTGTTATCTGACCTGAGCAGTCCATGACAGCATAGAGGCATTTATCAAAGTTTTTAGAGAGAGGTAAAAATTTATGGAACTGAATCAATGGCAAGCCGTGTTCCTCGTACTCCTGGTATTCTTCGCAGGTGACCTGGTAGGCGCAATCACCAAGGCAAAGATTTCTTCAATGTTCGTCATCATGATGGGCTTCATGCTCCTCTTCCTGACTGGCATTTATCCGAAGGACATTATCGCTACTTCCCAGTTTGCAGCTCTTGCATCCTGCGGTCAGTATTTCCTTCTGTTCAACATGGGTACCTCTGTTGATGTCGCTACCCTTAAGAAGGAGTGGAGAACCGTTCTCTGCGCAATGATCGGTATGGCTGCAGCTATCCTTGGCTGCTGCGTTGTTATCCCGATCGTAGGCAAGGATTTCGCCCTGGCTGCAGCTCCTGTTGTTAACGGCGGTATCGTTGCTACGACCACCATGGTTAACGCTGCATCTGAGAAAGGCCTTGACACTGTTGCTGCTCTGGCAACCTTCATCTACGCAGTACAGAAGTTCGTTGGTACCCTTCCGGCTTCCAACTACGGCCTCGGTGTTGCAAATGAGCTGGTAGCTGACATCCGTGCAAAGCACGCAGCAGATCCGAACTACAGCTGGTATGACGAAGTTGCAGGCTCCAAGGCTGGTGCCGAGAAGAAGACCCTGTTCTGGGAGAACTTCAAGAAGTACTACACCACCTTCATCTGCCTGTTCATTGCTTCCGCAGCTATCCTTCTTGCCAACGTTCTTGGCAAGGTCTGCCAGGGCTGGGTCAACATGTCCATCTGGACCATGGTTCTCGGTATCGTCTGCAGAAACATCGGCCTTGTTCCCGGCAATATGCTTCGTGACTATGCAAAGGCAAACGGCTTCTTCAGCTTCCTGTCCCTCTGCACGATCATTCCGTCCCTGGGCAAGATCGACTGGGCAGCACTGCCGATCATCGGTTTCAAGACCCTGGTTATCTTCATCGCAGTTATCGCTTTCACCGGCATCGTTTACTATCTGACCCCGCTATGGAAGGTTGTTGGCTCCAGAGGCCTTGCAATCGGTATTGCAATGTGCCAGATGATCGGTTATCCCGGTACTGAGCTGATTGCAAACGAGATCACCAATGCAGTTGGACAGACTCCGGAAGAGAGAGACGCAGTCGATGCGAAGATTCGTACCGCATACGTTATTTCCGGTTTCACCTCTGTTACGATCCTTTCCGTATTCATCGCTTCCGTCCTTGCAAAGATGATGTAATCGAATCGTACGAATGTGATGCTGGCCGGCCGGAACATGGTTTCCATGGCTGAACAGACATAAGGACGTACAATGTTTATGAGAAAAGCCCGGCAAAGCGAAAGCAGAGCCGGGCGTTTTTTCAAATCACTGTTTTGTGATTTGATTGATGAAAGGTATATCCATGACAGTAGATGAATTAATGCAATATATTGATTCCCAGCATGATACGATGATGGACCTGTGGGAAAATATCGTCCGTCTGGAGAGCTGGTCCAGCGATACCGAGGGTGTCCGCAGACTGGAAGAGCATCTGGATACATATTACCGTGCTATGGGATTGCATACCAAAAAGTATGAATTCCCGCCGGCAGGTCCTGCGCTGGCAGTCTGTACAGAACCGGGCAGCCTGAAGCCGGTCGCCCTGATGGCGCATATGGATACGGTGCATAAACCGGGCAGTTTCGGGGATGAACTGTTTGTAAGAGACGGTGAATTCATAAAAGGACCCGGCGTATATGACTGTAAAGGCGGCCTGGTGGTGGCAACCCTGGTCATAAAAGCACTGCAGCAATATGGCTATAATAAACGCCAGCTGAAGCTTCTCCTGACCAGTGACGAGGAAACCGCACACGGAATCAGTAAAGGCGAAGGTGCAAAGCTCTATTACGAGGAGGGCAGCGACTGTGCCTGCGCTTTCAACTGCGAAAGCGGAATGATGAATGGCGATATGGTGACCGTCCGCAAGGGCGCCGGTGTCTGGAAAATGACCGTCCACGGAATTGCGGCGCATGCGGGAAGAGAACTTTACAAAGGAGCGAATGCGATTCTGGAAGCGGCTAAAAAGATTGAGAAGATCCAGGCAATGAATGACGGCGGTCCGGTGGGCTGGAACGTAGGAACCATTCAGGGAGGTACAGGATCCAATGTCGTTCCGGATAAATGCGAGGTCGTCATTTCCGTGCGCTTCGAAACCAACCAGCAGTTTGATGAGGCTAAAGCAAAGCTGCAGGCGATCTGCGACGAAAACATTGACCCGCGCACAACGACGGAACTGGAGCAGAATGCGCTGTTCCGCGCTATGGAGCCCGTCCCCAAGACTGCGGCCCTGGTGAAAAAATACCAGGATGCCTGTGCGCAGCTGGGGTATGATGTCCCTGCGGAGATCAGTTCCGGCGGATGCTCGGATGCGTCTTATATGACGATGCAGGGAATCCCGGCGCTTTGCGCCATCGGCGTGCGCGGCGCAGACAACCATGCCCGCACAGAGAGGGCAGTGGAGGCTTCCCTTACGGAGATGGCCAAGAAGATTGTCCTGACGATCCTGAACCTGGAGGATGATTTCTGATTATCTGGTTTATCCTGTGAAATAGTGCTGAAAAAACCGGTTTTATCACAAAACGGATGCAAATCATCCTGAAGTGATAAAACCGGCTTTTTATCCAGCGGCTGCCAGCATTATATGATTACCGGCGACTGTTCATATTCACTTCTTACAGCTGCCTGCGGAAAACTTTGCGCTAATGCGGCAAGATACAGATGATCAAAGTATAATTCTCTTTCCAGCAATGGACCGGCATCGGCCGTTTTGGAAACAATAGGCAGCAAAGCGCTTTTTTTCAGTAAACTTAACAGCGGGGAAGCATCTTTGCGAAAACCCAGGATACGGAGAGCGGATACATATCCGTTCTTTTTTTGTGCTTCCGTTTCTTTTTTTGTGATACCCAACGCGATATGCAGCAGTGCCCGGCTGATCCGGGTATAGGTATACTGCCTGGTTTTGGTGTCATGTACCCGGGCGGTAAAACTCATGGGCAGTGCGGACCTGCGGGCCAGCCGGTTCGCAATCTCATTTGACACATCTGCAAAAAGGCTGAGATCCCCTGCCTTTAACAGCTGTGCCGAGAGCAGCAGGGAAATGCTGTCTGCCGTCATGGTGTACGGCGAGTTTTCCTTATAAATGGGAAGTGTCCACTCCGGCACATAAGGAGCAAGACGGCCATCTGAGCTGTCCGCTGCTTCCTGATCACCGCCGGCAAGCAGATTCCTGAGCGCTGTGGCAGAAGCACAGTAAGATTCCGGCAGTATGGTGCTGTGATAAGCCTCTCCCAGCCGGTATACAGGAGCTGGCGTTATTTTGCTGCCGCTTTCCAGCATTGCCCTGAGGTACTCCGTGGCCAGAATATTGTTGGGCGTATAATCTGTAAGTCCCAGAACTTCAGAAAGGGCGGCAGGGTAAGTTATGCCTGTATCCAGCATTTTCCGTATGGAAGGAGAGGATGAAGGATCGTCTGCAAAACGCTCCGTATTTACAGACAGGAGCTTCCGGGCATTTTCCCGGAGGGAGCTGAGTGTTGCCGGCGCCTCAATGCCGAATCCGAGCAGGTCTATACAGCCGCAGGCATTGGCCAGTGCAATGCCTGCAGCGGCAAAATCTTCTGCGGAGGCGGAGGCAAAGACCGTGGGAATCTGCAGCACAAGATCACAGTATGCGCCGGCGCTTTCTGCAGCAGAATCTGAAACAGAAGAGGAACCCGGGCCAAGCGCCATCCTTGTACGGACGTATTTGTCCATACAGGCCGGCTCCCCGCGCTGGACATAGTTGCCGCTCATGAGTGCAATGATATAATCCGCGCGATGCTCCTCTCTCAGTTTGCGGAAGAGGTATGCGTGGCCGTTGTGGAAAGGATTCAGTTCACAGATAACAGCAGCAATTTTCATGGTTTTTATTGTAATATAAATCCTTCTTCCGGTCAAAACTTCTTTGGGCCGGGTTTGGGAGAATAAGGTGCCGCGGTCACAAAACGAATAAGTTGTACGTCAAAGGTATTTCAAAATCTATTCATTTTTTTATATAAAGATAATAATAATCTATTTGTAACAGGAGGAACATTATGAAAGACAAAATTCTGGAACTCACTGATTCTGCCCGGGATCTGCTTCTGGAATACCGGCGGCATATTCATCAGAACCCTGAGCTTTCTTTCCAGGAAGAAAACACTTCCGCCTTTATCCGTGGAAAGCTTAACGAATTCGGTATTCCCATGCAGGAAAATGTTCCCGGATATTCGACCATCGGCTATCTTAAGAGCGGTATCCCAGGACCCTGCATAGCGTTCCGTGCGGATATTGATGCTCTTCCTATCCAGGAAGAGAATGACCTGCCGTTCCGCTCTTCCAGGGAGAAAGTTATGCATGCCTGCGGACATGATTCCCATACGGCGATTCTGCTTTGCCTTGCGAAGATAATATCGGAGCATCAGGAACTGATCAGGGGAGAGATCCGCTTTCTTTTCCAGGAAGGGGAGGAGAAGCTTCCGGGCGGCGCAGTGAAGCTTGTGGAAAACCATACCCTGGACGGAGTGGATCAGATCTATGCACTCCATATCCGCAGCAACATGGATGTAGGCCAGGTAAACATCCAGCCGGGACCGCGTTCGGCAGCTATCGGTGCCTATGATATCACGATCACCGGTAAGGGGGGTCACAGCGGATTTCCGCACAGGGCAATTGATCCGGCAACAGTGGCAGCAGATATTATCAATTCCATATACCGTATTGTACCGCAACGCATCAATCCCCAGACTGCAGGAACGGTCACGGTAGGCTATATCCATACGGATAATGCGCATTCACCGAATGTGATCAGCAAATCCGTCAATCTGGGAGGCAGCTACCGGATGACGGACAATACACTGGTACAGCCTGTCCTGGAGAGACTGGAAAAGCTTACAAAGCATATTTGTGAAGCAAATGACTGCAGTTACAGTTTTGAAAAAATGATCGGATATCCCGCGGTCATCAATCGCGGGGAAGAGTATAAGAATGCCCTGCAGGCTGCAGAAACCCTCGGATATGAGAATATTCTTTCGGAAGATATCATGGGAGGGGAAGACTTTGCCCAGATTCTGAATGTGATCCCCGGTGCATATTTCACTATCGGCACCAGAGAAGCCGGAAGGCCGGAAACCGGCAATGCCCGTCACAGCGGAGATTTCCGGCTGGGAGAAAGCGGCATGATCGTAGGCCTGAATATGCTCCTTGGAACGTATCTGACAATTATGGAAAAGTATTAACTATCGGATCTGAAGACATGTGCCGGAAGATTACAGATAGAGCAGCAATGAATTTGCAGTTTATTATGAAGAGAGGTAAAAGTTTATGGAACTGAATCAATGGCAAGCCGTGTTCCTCGTACTCCTGGTATTCTTCGCAGGCGACCTGGTAGGCGCAATCACCAAAGCAAAAATTTCTTCAATGTTCGTCATCATGATGGGCTTCCTGCTCCTCTTCCTGACGGGCGTTTACCCGAAGGACATTATCGCTACTTCCCAGTTTGCAGCACTTGCATCCTGCGGTTAGTACTTCCTTCTGTTCAACATGGGCACCTCCGTCGATGTGGCCACCCTGAAGAAGGAGTGGAGAACCGTTGTCTGCGCAATGATCGGTATGGCTGCAGCTATCCTTGGCTGCTGCGTTGTTATCCCGATCGTAGGCAAGGATTTCGCACTTGCAGCAGCACCTGTTGTCAACGGCGGTATCGTTGCTACGACCACCATGGTTAACGCAGCATCCGAGAAAGGCCTTGATACTGTTGCAGCTCTGGCAACCTTCATCTATGCAGTACAGAAATTCGTCGGTACCCTTCCGGCTTCCAACTACGGCCTTGGCGTTGCCAACGCGCTGGTAGCCGACATCCGTGCAAAGCACGCAGCAGACCCGAACTACAGCTGGTATGACGAAGTTGCAGGCTCCCAGGCAGTCGGCGAGAAGAAGGCAAAGTTCTGGGAGAACTACAAGAAGTATTACACCACCTTCATCTGCCTGTTCATTGCTTCCGCAGCAATCCTTGTTGCCAACATTCTCGGCAAGGTCTGCCAGGGCTGGATCAACATGTCCATCTGGACCATGGTTCTCGGTATCGTCTGCAGAAACATCGGCCTTGTTCCCGGCAATATGCTTCGTGACTATGCAAAGGCAAACGGCTTCTTCAGCTTCCTGTCCCTCTGCACGATCATCCCGTCCCTGGGCAAGATCGACTGGGCAGCACTGCCGGTCATCGGTTTCAAGACCCTGGTTATCTTCATCGCAGTTATTGCCTTCACCGGCATTGTTTACTACCTGACCCCGCTTTGGAAGGTTGTAGGCTCCAGAGGCCTTGCAATTGGTATCGCAATGTGCCAGATGATCGGTTATCCCGGTACTGAGCTGATTGCAAACGAGATCACCAACGCAGTAGGGCAGACTCCGGAAGAAAGAGACGCAGTCGACGCGAAGATCCGTACCGCATACGTTATCTCCGGTTTCACCTCCGTTACGATCCTTTCCGTATTCATTGCATCTGTCCTTGCAAAGATGATGTAATCGGGCGGAAAAACATAATATAGTTGAAAAAAACCGCGATGTCCATGGAGACACCGCGGTTTTTGAATGCTTTATTAAAATGGTCCGTACTTTTATAATGTCAGCCCTTTTTCCCTGATGCAGCGGAGCATATAGTCCCGAAAAGCAGCGGCCTCTGGAGATTCCGGCCTGGTTCCGTTGAGGGAAAGGCAGATATACCGTGTCATGGAGAGATCCTGTACAGAACGGAGAACGATTCCTTCAAGATCCTTTTTCTGCCAGGTGTATTCCGGAATATGGGAGAGATACTGCTGGTCCCTCACCAGATTCCTCACAGCTACCATATCATCGCAATACAGCCGGCATTCATCCGGAATATGATTGCGGTTAAGGATATTGACGCTGATTTTATTGAAGATGCGGTTGCCCGCGATATGGACAAATTTATATCCGGACAGATCGGAAATATGCAGATCTTTCTTTTTGGCCAGAGGGTGGGTATCTGACATGGCGATAAAGATATTTTCCCGGAAAGCAGTTACGGTAGTGGAGGTGTCAACAATGGTTTCCGACGGGTAAAGAAAGAGATCATATTCATTATTATAAATGCCTTCGTTGTCGCTTTGAAAAACCGTAAATTCTATATCCGGATTGGAAGCGGCATAAGAAGGGAAGAATTCGTAAAACAGCCCGGCAATGCATCTCAGCTGAATGCAGACTGATGGCTTTTGAATTCTGTTCATATTCCGGATATCTGTTTCAGTCTTATGAAGAAGATGAAGCATTTCCCTCGAACGTTCCAGAAGCATCTTGCCGCTGGGAGTCAGGATAAGAGATTTTCCCCTTCGTTCGAATAATTCACAGCCCAGTTCTTCTTCCAGCTGTTTAATGGTCCGGGAAAGAGTGGGCTGGGAAACATAAAGATCTTCCGCGGCCCGGGAAACATTTTGATATTCTGCAATTTTCGAAAAATAGATCAGTTGCTGGAATAGCATCTTTTACGCCTCGCATGGAATATACTTTATTGTATTATATATTTCCCCGACCGTCAAAGATACTTTGTTTAAAAATAGAAACGCACGTGGCCGAAGTGGATTTTATACCGGGAGTATGCTATTATGATAGTCGATTAAGCATGTGTTCCTGCATACAGAAGAGGGGGAGGAAACATGAAACTGATTTATGCGATTGTAAGAAATGATAATGAAGACGATGTTACTTCCGCACTGAGCAAGCATGGGTTCAGTATTACCAGGCTGAATACCACCGGCGGCTTTCTGAAGAAGGGTAATGTCACACTGATGATCGGTACGGAAGATGAAAAGGTCGACCAGGCCATTGAGATCATCAAAAACGAATGCGGTGAGTCGCAGAAAATCACAATTGATATGCCGTTCATTTCCGGGGTCAATATGGTGAATTATGCAACGATGCCCATGCAGGTTGCCATCGGCGGCGCGACGATTTTTGTAACGGATGTCGTCCGTTTCGAGAAGTTCTGATTATTGTAAGCAAAAATATTTGCAGCCAGAAGCCGCAAAGCAGCGGAACGGCTGCCAGATTTTTACGGAGGAAGAAAGAAAACATGAAAGTATTAGTTATTAACTGCGGAAGCTCATCCCTGAAGTACCAGATCATCGATATGGACACCCAGGACGTTATGTGCAAGGGCCTTGTCGAGCGTATCGGCATTGAAGGCTCCATGCTGACCCACAAGGTTCCGGGCAAGGAAGATGTCGTGATCAAGGAAGAGATGAAGGACCACCAGAGAGCAGTTGAGCTGGTTATGGCAGCACTGGTAGATCCGGAGCACGGTGTGATCAAGTCCCTGGACGAGATCGATGCTATCGGCCACAGAGTCGTCCATGGCGGCCAGAAGTTCGCTAAGTCCGTGCTGATCGATGAAGAGGTACATGAGGCACTTGTGAAGTGCACCGACCTGGCTCCGCTGCACAATCCGGCCAACATTCTCGGTATCAAGGCATGCGAAGCTGTTATGCCCGGCAAGCCCAATGTAGGCGTATTCGATACCGCATTCGGCATGGGCATGGAGCCGAAGGCATTCATGTATGCGCTTCCCGTAGAGTATTATGAGAATTATGAAGTCCGCCGTTACGGTTTCCACGGTGCTTCCCACGATTTCGTATCCCACAGGGCTCTGGAAATCTGCGGCCTGAATCCCGAGACCACTAAGGTTATTGTCTGCCACCTGGGTAATGGCGCTTCCATTTCCGCTTCCATCGGCGGTAAGTGCGTTGATTCCTCCATGGGTCTGACTCCTCTTGAGGGTCTGATCATGGGCACCCGTTCCGGCGATGTAGATCCCGGCGCTATGCAGTTCATCTGCCACAAAGAGGGTGTAGACATCGACGGCATGCTCAACATTCTTAACAAAAAGTCCGGCGTGCTGGGTCTTTCCGGCGGTATTTCCTCCGACTTCCGTGATATCCAGGCAGCAGCTGATGCCGGCAACGAGAAGGCAAAGATCGCTCTGGATGCATACCGCTACAGAGTTGCAAAGTACATCGGTGCTTATGCGGCAGCCATGAACGGCGTAGATGTGATCTGCTTCACCGCAGGCCTTGGAGAGAACGACAAGCTTACCCGTCAGGAGATCTGCGACAAGTACCTCGGCTACCTTGGCGTCAAGGTTGATCCGGAGCGCAACAATGTCCGCGGCAAGGAGGCTCTCATTTCCTCTGATGATTCCAAGGTTAAGGTCTACCTGCTTCCCACCAACGAGGAGCTCAAGATCGCCATGGATACCGTTAAGATCGTCAGCGAGCTGTAATTCCGGATCGAAACATCATATTTCATCGAAAACAAAAAAATGTCCGCCAGAGAGCATATCGTCTCTACTGGCGGACATTTTTTAAATACCTCTAAAATGTTCAGTTGTATTTGCCGATCTTTTCGTCAATGCTGAGAATGTCTCCTTCGGAACGGCAGATCACCTTTATATAGGCGGAAACCTTGTCGCAGCCGGCACGAAGGGCGATCAGCTGGCAATTCTTGACGATTTCCATCAGCTGTTCATAATCGTCTCCCTCAATGGTGGTTTCCAGAGGCCCCACATGGTAGTGCAGACCGCTGGAAGCAATATAGGCGATGACTTCATCAACAATCCGGCAGGTTTCATTGCTGTCCAGCGTTGCGGGCAGCACCTGAATGGCTACTGTTGCTTTCATAATGTATTCATTCCTCCTGTTCAATATATACTGTAAAAATCAGAAAAACTCTTCAAAACTCCGTATATAATCATCAGACATCCGCGCCATTTCTTCCGGGGTCTTCCGGCAAGTGGAATCAAAGACAGAAATGACATGCATGCCGAGAGCTTTGGCTGTTTTGACAGCGAAATCCGCATCCTCGAAAAGAAGGGCTTCCTCCGGACCGGCATTTTCTTTTTCCAAAGCCTGCAGAAATGCGTCCGGCCGGTCTTTTCCGGCACCGGCCTCCTCACAGCTTGTGATGTGCCGGAAACAGGGGAGAATGCCGATCCGGTCCAGCATGGTCTTTACCATCGGGGTCGGCGTGGCGGAGCATACAGATAAAGTTACACCCATTTCAAAAAGCGACCGGACGAATTTGACAGCTCCCGGTTTGGCCGGAACCCGCAGGCGGTAGTTTTCATCCATCAGGCTTTTGAACCCTTCGATGATTTGCTCCGGAGTTTCGTCCAGGCCAAAATGGTCACGAAAATAGGTGGCAGATTCCAGAAGAGTCATAGGGGCGATTGTCTTCTCCAGATCTTCTTCGGGCTGACAGCCGCGGAAGAGGAGATAATCCCGTCCCAGACGGCGCCAGTAGGGCATGGAATCCACCAGGGTGCCGTCCATATCGAAGAGAATGCACCGGTATTTTTTGAAATCAGTCAAAGGATATTTCATGGATTTTCATATACTCCTGCAGTTGTTCTTTCTTCATCATGCTGACCGCATCGATGAGATGCATCCGGAACGTCATGGTTCCGCCGCCTGCCGCAGCCGTCCTGGCTTCTGCTATTTCACCAGCGGCATTCATTTCCGCCTGGGCACAAAGCAGCGCATTGAGGAATTCGGACGGGCCGGCTTCCCGGACAGTACCCAGATACGTTCCCATGAGGGAGGTCAGCATACAGCCGCTCCCGGTGATTCGTCCCATGAGAGGGGATCCTCCGGGAAATGCATACGCCCGGGAGGCGTCCGCGATGATATCAGTGGCGCCGGAAATGCAGACGACTGTTTCCAGTCTGGCAGCAAGAGCGGAAGCCAGCTTTGCCCAACGCGGCGCATTATCTTCTGTGATGCGGTCGGAAAGATCCGCGTCTACGCCGCCTTTTTCCAGGCCTGATCCGTCAGATAAATAGCGGATTTCGGTGGCGTTGCCCCGGATTGCAGCAAAATGGACGCTGTCCAGAAGCTGCTTTGCGGTATTGCGGCGAAATGCCGAAGCGCCGGCGCCTACGGGATCCAGGATTACAGGATGACCAAGTTCATTGGCCTTGCGGCCTGCGATCAGCATGGCTTCCACGTCGCTGATGGTGCCCATGTTGAGGACCAGGGCGTCGCACCCGGAAGTGATTTCCGCCACTTCTTCAGGGTGGCGGGACATAGTGGGCGATCCGCCGGCAGCCAGAATGATATTGGCGCAGTCATTGACGGTTACGAAGTTGGTAATACAGTGTACCAGCGGATGTGCTTCAGGAACCCGGTCCAGGAAGGACGGGAGTGCTTGAGACAGTATGGAATCGTTCATCATGAGAAAGCTCCTTTCAGGGACCGCTTATCCCTGGATCACATCCAGCATTTTCTGCCAGGCGCCGGACTTCTTAAGTACGGAAATCACCAGCACGCCCAGGCAGGCACCCATCAGGGAAGAGGGCACATATGCGGGGATAAAGGTCCAGAACGGCGTTTCCTTGGGCAGTCCATAGAATTGTACCATAAAAGGATAAACCAGCAAAGCGCTGAGAATGCCGGTGCCGAAAACCTCACCGGGAACGGCAGTCCAGACTTTCTTCGTGGCTCTGTAGCAGAGGCCTGCCACAGGGCCGCCAATGATGGCGCCAATGAGGGCCTGGATGGTCCGGCCGCCGAGAATCATGCGCATCAGGCCGGTGATGAAGGCAGCAGTAAATGCCTCCACAGGTCCCAGCAGCACGGCAGTGATAACATTCATCATATGCTGGAATGGCGCCATGCGCGGAAAATACACAAAGCTGCTCAGTACATAGCTGATACAGGCGAGCATGGCAATTACGATCAGGTGGCGGGTGTGGTTTGTGTTGGATTTCATGACAGTATGACTTCCTTTCTTTTGACGGAGCCCTGACAGGCATTCCGGTTATTTATTCTGACTTGCTGTATTGAGCTGCAGTTCCGTGAAAAAGGGCACGAAAAGCTGCGGTACCCGTGGTGGTGCCCCCCTTTTCGCGCCCTTTGGCTGCGTAAACGGATCAGTGTCTTTTTGAAGATCCGGTAATTCTGATATTCTTTTTATTTATGGAACAAAGTCTTGATTTCTCTTGCGGCCGCTTCGATATCGGGCTTGGAGATAATGGCGGAAACAATGGCGAGTCCGTCCACTCCGGTACCGTTAAAGACCGTACAGTTGGTCTCGTTGACCCCGCCGATGACGACAATCGGGATATGGATGTTCCGGCGGATTTCGGCCAGCTGTTCCATTGTCACGGAACGGGCGTTTTTCTTGGTG
>JAEEGL015930400.1_pt1 | contig 21127 bp, 17 predicted proteins | sample 9134231 | NCBI WGS metagenome assembly JAEEGL01 (sample SAMN16246548, study PRJNA631951) | gut metagenome | biome: gut microbiome; feature: rumen; material: fiber-attached | host: Bos | place: Iran: Karaj | collected 2018-10 | reverse complement strand
AGACACGCTAGCTTGAGGTGCTAGTGGCGCAAGCTGTGCCTGTTCAAGTCAGGTTCTCCGCATGAAAGGGTTTCCGATTTTTCGGAAGCTCTTTTTGTTGTGCCCCAGAATGGTTTTTACAAGCAGATATGACAGACACGCTGGTTGAGGTAGGGAGCGGCGGCAGAGCCGAAAAAACGCGAGCTGGCGAGCGGTTTTAGCGATTCTCGTTCACGCCCCTGCGTGAACGCCTGTGGCGCAAGCTGTGCCTGTTCGCGAGTTTTTGAAAAAAACTCGGCCACATTTGAGCAAAGCTCAAATGTGCATGTTCTGCACGACCTGCTCCTGCCACTCACCCCCAACAAGAAGCTCGTGCGGAAGGAAACGCCCCTTGTAGCTCATAGCCTTGCATTTTGAAATATAGTAGCCGAGATAATAGAACTTATATCCGTTCAGCGCGCAGTATTCTATCTCTTTCAGGATTGAGAATGTGCCGAGCGAACGCTTCATCACCTCATGCGAAGTATCATAGTAGAAATAACATGACGACACGGAAACAGCCCCAAAATCAATCACACCTACGCCGACAAGTTTTCCGCCCGCGCGGTAGTCAAAGTTAACCGTTCCCTTGTACATAACCTCACCATCGCAGATTCCGTTTATGTTCTCAAGGATTTCAATAACTCCCCTGCGGTCAAGATTATCAGACGGATTATGCCTCAGGTTGTATCTTGCCATAAGGTCAATTTTCTCAGGCGTAATCAATTCTTCTGCGCTGCGCACGATTTTTATATCAATGTCACTGTTGCGCCTTAATAAATGCCTCTGATTTTTGGAGAAGACGAATTTTTCAGGACGAATCCTTATTGGAACGCACCTTCCGCAACCGGGGCAGACTGCTTTGTACGCAATGCCACCAGAACGCCTGTAGCCGTTTGAAAGCATAGAATCAAACAGAGAAAGGCACGGATTCTCCACATTTTTTCCGAGAAGCTCTGCCACAAACACATCGTCCGACGGAATTAATAACAATCTATCGTATGATTTCCTGTCAGGAAAATAACCGCATTCAGTTTCCTGCAAATCATCTTCTATAAAATCATCATGTTCGATTTTCTCGCTCATCCTAATTCCAAAGCCTTACGCTCAAAGCGTCACTTTCTCGCTTGAATCTGAAATCCTTACGCTCTGCTTCTTGTCTTTCGTTTCGTTGTAAAAATCATCAAGCGTCTTTACGGATGCCCGCAGGACAGAAAGAAGAAGCTCCTTGTTCCTGAATTTATCCTTGTCCCCTGTAAAATGACAGATTGGCTCAAGCTCGCTGAGCAGGGAAGAAAGTTTTTCTCCGTCCATCTCAAGGTTTTTGAGGACGAGAAGCTTCTCAAAATCAGTCTTTTGCGGATTCTCCTCCGGAAGCCAGAGCGGCTCGTAGTTACGCTCCCCCTCCCTTGCCCCGATGATTTTTATGTCAATATCCTTGTAAGGCTCAAAGCCCGAGAATTTTATGATTTGCTCCGCAAGGTCAAGGATTTTTATCGGCTCGCCCATGTCAAGAAGATAAGAGCGTCCGTTTGAGCCGACCCCGCCAGTCTGGAGCACAAGGGAGCACGCCTCAGGAATCGTCATAAAAAACCTCTCCATTTCTTTGTCGGTAACGGTAAGAGGCCCGCCCGTCTGAATCTGCTTCATAAAAAGCGGAAGGATTGAGCCTCGGGAGCCTAGCACATTGCCGAACCGCACGAACATAAAGCTTTGCCCGGGCTTTGCTTTTTTGGCGGAATCCAAAACGAGCTTTTCAGAAAGCATTTTGCTCACTCCGTAGACGCTCACCGGGGAAACAGCTTTGTCCGTGGAGATTAGCACGAAACGCCCCACACCAGCTTCCAAAGCCGCGTCAAGAATATTCTTTGTGCCGAACACATTGTTCTCAATCACCGCCACAGGATTTTCCTCCATCATCGGAACATGCTTGTACGCGGCGCAATGGAAAATAACATCGGTACGGGTTTTTTCGATTATATACCTCATGTACTCGCGGTCCTTAAGGTCGCCTATAATCGGAACGACAGTCGCCTTCTCGCCCACGCCCTCGTTCTGGAGAATTATAAGCTCACGGTAAATCTGGACGATTGAATTTTCTCCGTGACCGAAGAGATAAAGCCGTTCCGCGCCGCCAGAAAGAAGCTGGCGCGCAAGCTCGCTTCCGATTGAGCCGCCCGCCCCCGTTATGAGGACTCGTTTTCCGCGCAAGTACGCAAGGCTTTCGTGCAGCGGGATTATGACAGGGGTGCGCCCCAGAATGTCTAAGGGGTCAATCTCGCGGGTCTGAACAAGGTGCGCCTTTCCGTCAATAATCTGACTCACGCTCGGAAGTATTCGTATATGGCTGAACCCGGATGATTTGAGGCATTCGTATATCTCCTTGATTTTCTCGGAAGGCGCGCTAGGGATTGCGATTATAGCCTCGTCCAAAGGACCTGAGCGCAGGATTTTCGCAGTAGAGAAAATTGGTCCCAGGACGGGAATTCCGTCAATCTGCGACCCGATTATGGATGAGTCGTCATCAAGGAACGCCGCAACGCGCCCGAAAACTTTCTTCCGTTTTATGTCCTCGGCAATCATCTGGCCTGCGAAACCGGCCCCTACTATGTAAATGTTTGAGTCACTTTTCTGAAGCATTTTTCCATTCTAGCACTTTTCTTTCCGATTGAGAACGGACTGGCGTTCCTGTCCTTTTAGAAAAATTTTACTTTTTTTGATTTTTGTTCAATAATAGAGTTATGCGTATTATCGAAACGATAAAAAATTTTCTCGGGCTTAAAAAAAATTCCGAGTATGTTGAACTGTATTTTTCAAACTCAAACGTTCACTCAAGCCTTTGGGTATCGTCTACAATAATCGTACTAGAACTTTTTATGATTCTGAGCGTAGTCCTGAACCAGATTTTCGGGGAGTACAAACGCTCTTCGTCATGGCTTACAGCACATCTGTCGGCATACACAATACTTCTTCTGGTAACGGCTGTCCTGTTCGCGTTCTCTGTCATTTACCTGAAAGAAAAACTCCGCTCGCGCATTCCGGGAAAAATCGTGAAGTACATATTCACTTTCATCGCAATAGCGTTCGGGATTTTTATCTCAGTGCTTGACTACAAAAAAGGAGAGCAGTTCATCACATTCGTGACGATGACGATTTTCGCCTACACTTTCATCGTGTTCAGACCGATTTTCTCACTCGCGCTCCTGTCAATATCGTACATAATTTTCTTCACAACCTGCGACTCACTGATTGAAGCCACATACGCCACAAAAGTAAACCTTACGATAGCCTTCATCGCTATACTCGTCTCCGCCATACACTCGTACCACCAGAAAATCCGTGAGGCGTACAAGGACGAGCAGCTAAGGCACGCAAACGACATTCTGACAAAGCTCTCAATAAGCGACGAAACCACAGGACTTGCCAACATGAATTATTTCAGAAGCCAGACCCTTGCGATTCTTGCAGATAAGACAATTGATGTGACAAAATACATTTTTCTCTTTGTCGATGTGGAGAATTTCAAGAGCTTCAACGAAAAGTACGGTTTCTGGGAAGGAAACAGGTTTCTCAAAGATTTTGCGACTCTTATCGAAACCACATTTGAAGATGCCCTCACGGCTTATTTCTCAAATGACAACTTCGTTATTTTCACGGAGGACATTGACATTCAGAAAAAGCTGAAAGTGCTGCATGATTTTGTGCAGAAAAGCGAGTATGAGATAAAAATGGGGCTTAAGACAGGCGCATTCCGCCCGACGGACCGAAACACTCCTCCGATTATCGCCTGCGACCACGCGCGGTACGCATGCTACAGCATCAAGAAGATGTTCAGCAAAGATTACTGTGAGTACGATCAGTCAATGGAAACAGATTTCTACAGGAAGCAGTACATAATCAATAATCTTGACGATGCTATACAAGGTGAAAGAATCAAAGTGTAGTACCAGCCCCTGATTGACTCGAACAACGGGCATCTATGCGGACTTGAGGCCCTTGCCCGCTGGGACTCGCCCGAATACGGATTTCTTTCACCCGGGGCTTTTATCCAGACGCTTGAAGAATACCACCAGATTCACAAGCTTGACATGGCTATCGTGGACAGGGTGTGCAGGGACATAAAGGAAATGAAGGAGGATGGGCGCAAAATAATCCCTGTTTCGCTGAATTTCTCACGCCTTGACTTCGACATGATTGACCTTGCTTCGGAAGTGGAGAAGACGCTCGCAAAGTACGGAATCGAAAAAAAGCATATCCATGTTGAAATTACGGAAAGCGCGCTCGTCGAAAACGACCACCGTCTGAAAGAAGCAATAAAGAAATTCCGCCTGTCCGGGTACGCCATTTGGCTCGATGATTTCGGCGCGGGCTACTCTGGGCTCAATGTCCTCAAAGAGTACGATTTTGACATGATGAAAATTGACATGAAGTTCCTTACGAACTTTGCAGGAAACCAGAAGGCAAGGTCAATTCTGAAAAGCATCGTGTCGCTCGCAAATGACTTGGGAATGAGCACTCTCACGGAAGGCGTTGAGACGGACGAAGCGCGCAGTTTCCTAAGGTCAATCGGCTGCCAGAACTTCCAAGGCTACTTGTTCGGAAAGCCAATGCCAAAGTCGGAGCTTTTGGCAAAAATCGACGACAGAACATATATTCTTTCAAGTAAGATTAAATAGCCGCAAAGCCCGCACCACATCTTTACTGAAAATGCGTTGCTAAAATCGCGGCTCTGTTATCGGCTGGACTGGAAGTAAATCTTGAAGATTACGACCTTGCTTGTAAGGAAGGCGTCTACATCGAGGAAGAAGACAAAATCAACTGTCCTTATGCAGACATTCGCTGGAGCGTTTTCAGCACATGGGGCGACAACGGCAAAAAGTTTGACAATCTCAAGAACAATGTTTTTCCCTTCATCAAAAACCTCCACGGTGATAAAGTGACTTCTTTCGCTAAGTATATGGAAAAAGCAGAGTTTGCGATTTCAAATCCATATATCTTGGGCAAAATGATTGAAGCCCTGAGTGACCCTGACCTTGGATTCAGCAAGACGGACATGATGGGCGACTGCTACGAGTACCTGCTTTCAAAAATGGCAACCAGCGGCGACAACGGACAGTTCCGCACTCCCCGCCACATAATCGACATGATGGTGGAAATTGCAAAGCCAGGCCTGACAGATACAATCATCGACCCTGCCATGGGAACAGCGGGATTCCTTAGCGAAAGTGCCAAATACATGCAGGAACACTACGCAAAGGAACTCACGAACAAAACGAACAACCAGCATTTTCACAACAAAATGTTCACGGGCTTTGACACCGACACAGACATGCTCCGAATCGGCTGTATGAATATGACCTTGCACGGAGCAATTGCGGCGTAAAATTAGTTTTGTCAATTTCTGAATATCGCAGTTCTGCCCGCACAGGCTCAGACACCGTATCCGCGCGGCTGGACGAGCCATTTTCGCCCGCCACCCTCGACTATGCGCATCGATGAGTTTCCGATGAAAACGGTGCAGAACATATCAAGATTCTCGCCTCCAAGTTCGCCGAGAGTGCATATGTGGCATTCTTCACCCTCGCGCGCAATGTTTCTTACCCAGCCGCAAGGAGTTTGCGGCGGAAGAATCTCAAGCAGGATGTCGCAGGCTTTTTTGAGCGTATCAGGGCGGCTTTTACTCATAGGGTTGTAAAGAACAATCGTAAAATCAGCGGAAGCTGCGGAACGGAGTTTTTTTTCGATTTTTTCCTGACTCATAAGAATATTGCTAAGCGAGATTACGCAAAAATCAACAGTAAGCGGAGAGCCGAGTAAAGCAGAGCCGCCCAAGGCAGCCGTAACGCCTGGAACAATTTCTATCTCCACGGACGGAAACTGCACAGAAAGCTCCAGAACAAGAGCCGCCATTCCGTACACGCCAGAATCGCCCGAGCATACGACGGCCACCGTTCGACCTGAGCTGGCAAGCTCCAGCGCATGGCGGCAACGGGAAACCTCGCCCGTCATGCCGTTCTGGAAAAATTCTGCGGATGGAAAATAAGAGCGCACAAGCTCCACATATTTTGAGTACCCGACTATTACCTCTGACTTTTCAAGAGCGGCGGCTGCCTCAAATGTCATGCAGTCTTTTTTTCCTGGACCTATTCCTACGACAAAAATCTTTTTCATGCCCGAATTATATCATAAAAATCAATAGAGCTGTTCAGAAAACTGAAGTTTCCGAGCAGCTCTAATCCATACTGTTAGTTCAAATTTACAAATGTTATCAAATTCTAAATCGTTTCAAAAAGAGAAAATTTTTCTTGTTTTTTCGGTTAAAGATGATAAACTAACAAAAGGAAATTTCTGAAAGATTCTGTTTTTAGAAATTATCACCAATAAAAGAGTTGCTGCATATTTTGTAGCAATCAGGCGGCATCAAGAACATGGGTTTAAGAGCCGCCAAGAAACAATTCAGAGAGGTATTAAAGATGGCATACAAAATTGATGCTGGAACTTGTGTAAACTGCGGAACTTGCGAGCCTGACTGCCCGGTTGGAGCAATCGCCGAGAATGGCGGACACCGCGAGATTGACGCTTCAAAATGCTTGAGCTGCGGAACTTGTGCTTCTGTTTGCCCGGCTTCTGCAATTTCTGAGGCTTAATTTTGGCACAAGCCTAAGCTGCTTGAAACAGTCTTGGCAGGTCGCATTTGTGAGCAATCGCTTCAAATTCGGCCTGTTTTTTTTTGCTTTTTTCTGTCCGATGATGTAAACTTTTTGAATGATAAAAAAAATCATTCTTGGATATAAAAATCTTTTCCTAACAGCTTCAAAGCTCCTTCTGCTCCTTTTTCTGTGCGCCGGAGCGGGAGCACTCGTTGTTTTCCCGTTGTGGAAATTCGCCACTTCGTCACCGCGCGCATACACTTTGTTCATTCTTGCTGTTGCGGCTTTTGTTGTTCTTGCTCTTATCGCAAGGTCAATAAAAAAATCAGGCGTAAAATCATTCGCAAAGTCCCTTTTGAAATTTTTGATAGTGGCTGGCGGAATTTCGCTTTGCGCCGCCCTTGTATTCGCAGGAAAACGCTTTTTTGCGTTACCAGTTCTTATTGCGATGATTTTTCTCTACGGGCTTGTCGCATTCAAAAAATAAGGTTTTGTCTATGAAAAAAAAATTAAGTTTATCGATTTTTATTCTCTCAGTAATTATGTTAGCATCCGTAAGCTCCGCTGAGATACAAAAGTTCAGTTCATCGGATTTTACGGAAATTCCGAATTTACTTCATGCCAAGATTTTACGGAGCATGAGCGATGAGGAAAAATCAAATGCAAAAGCTCAGAACGAGCTTCTCGAAAAATTCGACTTGGAAATGGAAACTGCGTCCAGGGCAACTTTCCGCGGAGAAAAGCCTAAGCACAAATTTTATACATACACGGTAAAAAAAGATGACCTTAAAGGAGGAAAAGGATTTCCGCAAATTGCCTCTCACCTGAACCAGAAACATTCCACCGTCGCAACTCTGAACTGCCTCGAAAACCCCGACGACATATCGGCTGGCGACAAACTGATTATATCTGTAAGACAAGGAATTTTTCTGCGAGAAACACCGGTAAATTCGCTCGAAATACTTCTTTCCCAGACTTATTCAAAAGAAATAAATGAAGACACAGAAAAAATCTCTATTGACGGAAAAACTTTTTATTATCTTCCAAAAATCAACATCGTGGATATGAACGGAAAATCACGCCCAGACTCCGCCAATTTCTACGGAACGATACTTTATTTTTTCCACGACAAAGGCATGGTCCTTCCGCTCAGCAAGAAAGTCATAACTTCTCCTTTCGGCTACAGGACAAGTCCAATCTCAGGCGAATGGAAAATGCACAACGGAATAGACCTTGCTGCCCCAGAAGGCTCGGAAGTGTTCGCAACGAAAGCCGGGACAGTGACGGAGGCAGGATTCAGCGCGGTCTACGGAAACTACATAACCATACGGCATTCCGGGGAGAAGTCCAGCCTGTACGCGCACTTGTCAAAAATCAATGTGAAAAAGGATGAAAAAGTCCGCACAGGTCAGACTATCGGTCTTGTTGGAACGACTGGCATGAGCACAGGACCGCACCTTCACTTTGAGATTCACGAGGGCGGAGTTGCAAAAGACCCTTCCTCATTTATGCGGAAATGATTAGAAGTGTTCGGAAACTTCAGTTTTGGGACTATTGCGGTCATTGAGCTTGTCGAAATGACCATAACAATGGTGGCTTCGACAGGCTCAACCACCGTATCTTGCAAAAATTGATTTCCGTGCCGAACAGGTCTGTTTTATAGACTTTGTAAGACTTCTTGGTTATACTTTTTTATGATGAAAAGTTTTTTCCGCGTGGTTTATCTATTATCGTTCTTTTTTCTCATCGGCACCGTCCACGCCTCCGGGGAGAGCTTCAAGGTTAAAAAGCTTTTTCCCGTGGCTCTCGGAGAACTTTCCGAAACGGTGTCCGTGACCGTGGGGCTTAACGATGCGCTGTGTATCACGCTCCCTGCGGACAAAACTTTCGTCACAGGTCTTAAAATCAATATGAAAATTCCAGAGGAAATCGCATCAAAAAAAGATTTTCTCCTCTACTCCGTGTTCGACAACATACGCCAGACGCCAACGGAACGGCGCACGGACTACTCAGGCGAGCGTCTTTCGGAAGAGCTGGTGCCGCAAGGCTTTACGCACACAATCTACATTCCGCTCACACAGGACTTCAACATAAAAGAAAGTCCATACTCATCTAAAATCGGTGCAATTCCGAATACGAACAAGAAGGATGTCTTTATCAGATGGAGGCAGAGCGATGACCGACTCGCAGAAATCCGCGCATACGAAAAAGGCCAGCTTGAAGTGTCCGTTCAGGCCGTAATCATGGACAAGGGCATTCTTGCGCTTGACTTCTCGCCCGCTCCGTCCGACGAGGACTTTTCCATATATATTGACGATGAGAAAAAATCACTTTCGGACAAGATTTTTCTTTCGTCAGGCGAGCATCATTTATCGCTTGTAAGCGACTTTTACAGGAACGAGGTAAGGACATTCCGCATAGAAAAAGGCAGGGTCACGACTCTTCCCATGCTTTTGCGCGGAATAGAGCCTACGCTCCAGATTATATGCCCTAAAAACGCTGAGATTATTCTTGACAATAAGCCCATCGAGAACAACCGGGCAGAATTCGCCGTAACTAGCGGAGAGCACATAATCAAGTTCACAATCGGCGATTATGATGTAATAAAATCAATCTCAGCAGAAAAAGGACGCTCATATATCGTAAATCTGACTATGGACGCATCAATTCAGGAAAACTGATTTTTCCGAACACGTCTAATAATCAAAAGCTCATTCGATTCCGTTCATTTCAAAATATTAAAGAATTTCGATGTTCCAGACGATAATATAAAAGTCGGACGTTCAATTATCCCCTCCCACCCATTGTCGTTCGACTGCCTGATGGCACTGCCGGCTTTTAGCCGGCTTTTTTTTTGATAAAAACAACAATTTTCCCGTAAGGTCTTTTGACAAAACACAAGTAAAAATTTATTCTATAATTTATGGTGAAAACAAAATTTCCGTTCATAATTGCAATTTCAGTACTTTTATTCTTCGCCCTCCTTTTCGGCTCTCTTTTAGGATACGCGCTTTCAACTACCAAATATATAAAAGACAACGAGCAGTTCATAGAGTTCTCGACTGCGCTTCCTACAAAGCTCCTTGACATAAACGGGGAGCTTATAACTGAGTTTGCGAGCGAAGAAAAACGCGAAATCATAAGCATAAAAAAACTTCCGCACCAGATGATTGAGGCTCTTCTCTCAAGGGAAGACAAAAATTTTTACAGCCATCCAGGATTCAATATCTTCGCGCTCTTCCGCGCTGTAATCGGACAAATTCTGAACAAAAACTTGGGCGGAGGCTCCACGCTCACGCAGCAGATTGCAGGAACGCTCTACTGCGACAGAACAGAGATGAGCTACAAGCGAAAGCTCAAGGAGCTGTGGTGGGCCATTCAGATGGAGCGCCGTTACTCAAAAGACGAAATCATGGAGCTTTACCTGAACAAAATCTATTTCGGAGGCGGAACTTACGGAGTTAGCGCAGCATGCAAGTATTACTTCGGGCATGACGCATCCACAATAACGCCCGCTGAGGCGGCAATTCTCGTCGTCCAGCTGTCAAACCCCGCATACTACAATCCGTTTGAGCATCCAGAACGAGCTATGGACAGGCAGCAGGATGTACTGAAAAAAATGGTCGCTTCTGGCTACCTGACACAAGAAGAGGCAGACGAGTCCTATGAGGACTACTGGGCCACATTCGACTACACAAGGACTTCAAGCGCAGCTGTGTTCAGCCATGACGACAAAGCTCCCTGGTTCTCAGAGTATGTGCGCAGGGAGCTTGGCAGCATGATTTACGGAACCGACGACATATACACATCAGGCTTTACTGTAAACACCACTCTGAACCTGAAAAACCAGGCTGCGGCACAAGAGTCCCTGGATAAATACATCGCACAGGCAAACAAGACTTACCAGAGAGTAAGCACGGAGCGGTCAAATTCTGCGCTCAGAACATACACTCCGCTTTCGGAACTTTTAATCCTCACTTTCAACCTGAGAGGAATAAAGCTCTCCCAGCAGCGCAACGAAACAATATCCATGAACACTTACACGAACACAATAAATCCGATTGTTGATGTTATGTCGCTTATGTTCGGAATAGACACGCTCAAAATGGGCATAGTCAACAAATCAAACGCAATAGCAAAATCAAATGTAGGAAAAAATACTATTGAGGGAACTATGGTTGCCCTTGAGAACGATACAGGCTATATCACTTCGCTTGTGGGCGGAAGCAAATTTGACAGCGAGAACCAGTTTATCCGTGCGGTGCAGGCAAAAGTTCAGCCCGGCTCCTCATTCAAGCCGCTTTACTACAGCGCGGCTATTGATTCTCGCCAGTTTACGGCCGGCTCTATAATTTCGGACACGCCAGTTGTATTTCACACTCCGGACGGAAAGCCCTACATACCGCAGAATTTCCGCGGCGAATGGAAAGGAGATGTGGAGCTTTGGTACGCCCTTGCGCACTCCATGAACGTTCCATCGCTTAAAATCCTTGACGGAATAGGATTCGACGCGGCTATTGACAGGGCTATCGCGCTTCTCGGCATTCCAGAAGAGGAAATTCCTTCCCGCGCGTTCGTTCCAGGCTACCCAATCGGGCTTGGCGTATGTTCCGTGCGCCCGATTGAGATTGCCCGCGCATATTGTGTGTTCGCAAACAACGGAAAGAGCGTAACGCCTATTGCTATCAGGAATGTTGAGGACAAAAACGGTAACATAATCCTTAACCCGGAAAGAGACTTGAGGGAAAAACAAAAAACGCGCGGAAACTCAAATCAGGTTATTTCTCCGCAAACCGCGTATGTTATGACGCAGATTCTTGAAAACACCGTGCGCTCCGGAACGCTGGCAGCTCCAACGGCAAGCGGAACGAAATTCCAGTACAAGCGTGAGGACGGCTCGCGCTACACTATTCCAGCCGCAGGAAAAACAGGAACGACTCAGAACTGGGCTGACGCATGGGCAGTCACATACACGCCGTACTACACAGCAGCTTTCTGGTTCGGGTTCGACAAGCCCGGTCAGTCGCTAGGACTCCAGCTCACAGGCTCAACACTGGCAGGACCTGCTGTCACAGAGTTCATGCGCAAAGCACATGAGGGACTTCCTTACAAGGACTTCCAAAAACCAGCGGGCGGTGTTGTAGCCGCAACGGTCTGCGCAACAAGCGGTATGATTCCAACTGAGGACTGCGACAGGAAAGTGACGCTCTGGTATCTTGAAGGGACTGAGCCTACGGAAGAATGTACCGTCCACTCGCCCACACTTACCGTACGCTCGCTCGCCGTCATGCGCCTTGAAAAAGATTTGTACAAAGCTGGCTTCGCCACGGAATTCCTTGTTCCGGACGACGAGCCGCTTTCATTCAATCTTGATGAGGAAAAAGTTACGGAAGAAAAAGATGAGGTTCAGGAAGGACAAAGCGAAGAAGCGGATTTCAATTACCTTATGGAATAAAAGGCAGGCGGTATGCGGAACAATCTTTCCGCCGCCTATGCCCCCATTTCCTCAGTATGACCATATTCGCTTATGCAGTTGTATATTCCGATGTGAGAAATCATTTCCAAATTCTGCTTAACTTTTTTGAAAACTTTTATTTCCCCACGGCCTTCACCACCGCTCAAAATTTTCATTAAAGTCCTGTTTCCCTGAGGAATTTCGTAATTTCGCACGAAAAGCTCTTCGGCATTGCAGTACACATCAATATCGATTATAAGCTTTCCCTTGTGTATGCTCAGAGACCAGTGCAGTTTTTCTTTTTGCCCCTCATGCGACGGAACCTGAACGCACTCATGTTCCTCCTTGAAGTACTTGAAAATCGCAGAGCTGTCAAAGCGATACATCTGCTCGCCAAGCTGTAGCTGAAACTTCATCTTTCCAAAAGAATCCGTTTCAAACACGAAATATGAGTCGTAGAGCATAGTCCCGCTTATGACATCGGAAAGACGCGATGAAGATATATGATAATACTGTTTTCCGAAAGATTTTGCCCAGTTTTTGTCATGGTAACCGTATTAAGTCTTCTGTTCAACAGAGAATTCTTCCCCGTCGCAGACAACAATCCCTGAGTAAAAAGCCTTTGCCGCAGAAGGATTCCACACTTCGCCTTTCTTCTGGCAGAACGATTTTGCGCTATAGACTTTTTCCATCGTGAGATTCCAGCTCATTTCGCCCGAACAACACAAAAGCTCCGGATTCTGCTCAAGCTCTTCATCAGTAATAGAGACAGAGCCAAAAAGCATCTCGGATGAAAATTCAAAAGTACCGGCGTTCATCCGTCCTGTATCTTTGTTCCAGGATATTTGCGATGCGGGGATAAACTTATTGAACTGTTTTCCGCTCTTTCCAAAATATCCGCATTTCACGGATATATAAGAAGGCTTCACAGAAAACTCTCCGCCCACAACAGGCTCAGAAATAAGCTCGGACATATCAATGACAGGCCTTGATTTCTGAGCGACAACGGCCTCATCTGGAGAAACCGCAGGGTTCACAAGGTACATCTCAACAAAAAAAACACGACTTTGACCAGTGGATTTGCTTACACCGTTGAATACATATCTCCAACGCTCAAATCCCTCGCTACGAAGGTTTCCGCGTAATAAATATTGATCATACCGCTGAATTTTTTTTGACACTGCCATACTGATATTTTCGGCAGAAAAATTAAAAACTGAAATTCCTATTTATTAAAGAATTTGTCCAGTTTTTTTGAAATATCAATTTTTTCCAGCGGAAAATTCGCATCAAGATATTCAAGACATTCAGTCCCGGATTTCTGCACATGCTCATACCAGATTTTGTAAAGCTCTGGCTCCAAATCATCTCCAGGATACGGAGCACCCTGAATATCAGAAACAAGTTTTCGCATCATAATCAAGCATTTTCTAAATTTTTCATCCATAAGAATTAAAGTCTCCTCAAAAAAAATTTAAGAAACATTAAAAATTATAAAGGCAATGATATTATTTTTCCAGTAATTTTTTCATCTGGAACGCTTTTTCCGCAAAGAACAACGCGATTTTGCCCGGATTCTTTTATAATCGACGAAAGTCTACGGAAACCATCTTTAATATCGGCACTTTTTACAGTAAGAAGATTAAGTATTTTTTCCTCCCTGTCCTCGTCCGTAATTCCGAACAAAAGCCGAGTAAGCCCTGTCGAGCCGTTCGAGCGCGGAGTACTTGGCTGAAGATAGCGGCTGTAGTTTCCCATTATGGTTTTCTCAACCTCATCGTCAGAAAAATCAATTTCGCTACCATCAGAAATACATTCTTCAAAAACATCGCACGAAGAGAACGGAACCGGATCGCGGTAAGTTATGAACGAGAAGCAGCCAGTAGCATTATCCACATCACAAAACGCGCCGTAAGCCCCGCCAATAGTCCTTATCCGCTCCCAGAGCATATTGTTTGAGAGCCAGTGCGAGCAAACCTCCTCTGCGACAGCCTCACGAGTGCCGTAAGCAGAGCCTCTGACACACTCAGCCGCATAGCCCACCTGAGAGCTTGAAGTGAAAATCTCAAGGCCAGAGTTCTCGTCCCCCTCCCCGGCAATTTTCGTCATAGCAAAAATCTCTTCGTCACTAATCGTTTTAGGACTTTGAAGAGATTTTAAAGAGCATTTCTTTATTAAATCAGGCAAAGCATCTTTCATTTTCTTGATTCCGGACGATTCTGCCGTAATATGGAGGAAAGACCCGCCGTTTTTAAGGCTGTCGAAAATTCTCCTGAAATCCGCGGCGTTTTCTTCCGGAGTTCTCTCGGAAAGTTTTTTGAGCGTGAAAAACTGCGAGATTCCGCTCCACACCTCATCAAGCGCGGAATTTCTCGACAGTTTGCTCTGTGCACGAGAAACTACATAAATATGACCGTCAGGAATTACCGAAGATTCAAAATCATTTTTCGTTTCTTTCAGTATGTCTGAAAGTCTTTTTGTATCTGAAAAATCAACTTGCGTAATATAATTTGAGAGAACATCGAGCGCAACATCACACTCCTCCTCAAGCATGGAAAAGCGGAACACGCACCACGACCTTCCGCACCAATTGTAAGTTTCCTTCATTTTTCTTGAGCGCGGAGTGTCAGGACCGTCAAAAGCAAGAAGCGCAACAGCACAGTGACCAAGATGCAGCGCGCACTCTTTGGCAGCATCGGCCCAGCCTGTTCCCTTCCAGCCGCAGTCAGTAACAGTGTCCGTAAAAAGAGGAAGAAGCGGAAAGTCCTTAGTGTCAAGAACATCACAAGGAAATCCAATGTCAAAATAAATTATTCCGTTGGTGTTCTCATTGTTAATGAACAAAGGAATGCCAGAAATATCTTCGATGACAGATTTTACCCTGTTCATAACAGGATGACCATCCACGATGAAATCCTCAGGGTTCAGGTGAGGAAGGCACGAAGTATCGTCCTCCTTGCTCTGGAACTCATGGAGAGCGTCGCAGTCCGCCTTGACATTCTCAACAGTCGTCTTTGACATAAGCGAATCAATAATGCGCTTCTCCTCCGCATCACGCTTTTCGGCATAATCGGCGGACGGCACTACGACAACAAGGGAACGCTTCTGGTTGTCAAGAAGTTTTTCTTTTATAAGGCTCTCAAGGTACCCTTTCTGATTTCTGACTTTTTCCTTTATTTTCTCAATATTTTCCCTTAGCCGTATCTGATTCTCAGTCCCAAACCCATACATCCAGCCTGTTATGAGCCGATTCATTATTACAAGCGCGTAAGGGCCGTGAACACGCTTTATCTCCCTGTTTGAATAATCAAGCAAATGGAAGATTGAATCGATGTCATCTTTTGCGATTCCTTTCTCAGAGAGTTTTTTCAGCGAGTCAAGAACGAGCGATTCGATTTTTTTCTCATCTCCGTCATTTACATTACGAAGTCCCACAGTAAAAACCGAGCGGTACATTGAAGAATAAAGTCCGCTCAGAGGCGACAAATCTTCGCCAAGACCGCTTTCAACAAGGATTTTTTTGAGCGGAGAACCATCGTGGTTTATGAGAATTCCAGAAAGAACCACATTCTCAGTAATTTCATCAGCATTTTTTGACACACCTAAATCCCAGTTGATGCAGACTGAATTTTTGTTCTCATCCTCACCGCTCGGTCCCTCGCACTTCAAGAACACAGGCTTTTTCACTTCCTCAGGCGTTAAAAATCGCAAAAACTCATCAATACGATTTTTTATAGATTCCTCGCTCACAGAAAAATCCGAATATTTTTCTTCAAGCCGTGAGATTAATTTTTCCTGCAAAAACGAAAGCTGCTCCTCGGTCGGAATATTCCCGTACAAAAATACAAAGCAGTTGTCGGGCTTGTACCATTTTTTGTGGAACTCAACAAGCTCCTCATGCGTAATCTGCGGGATAACAAGCGGATCGCCTCCGGAATCTTTCTCATAGACAGTTCCGGCCATAAGACTCTCAAAGTTCGCATCGGAAGCCACCGAATCAAAATCCGAGTAGTTTCCTTTCATCTCATTGTACACAACGCCCTGAATTGAAACTTCGCCGTTGTCGTCAACTTCAAGGCGATGAGCTTCCTGCTTGAAGATTTCTTTGTCAAGCTTCGGAAAGAACACAGCGTCCCCGTAAACATCCATCAGATTGAAATAATCGGCTTTTACAACGGAGCTTCCTGGGTAAACAGTCTTATCAGAGCCTGTCATTGCGTTCAGATATGTTTTTACGCTCTGATTTGAAAGACTTGCGAAAGGGTCTTTCAGGGGGAATTTCTCAGAGCCGCACAAAACGGAATGCTCAAGAATATGCGCAGCTCCGTTCGACTTGGGATTTGGAGTTCTGAACGCAAAAGCGAACAAGTTCTCCTCATCGTCATTTTTCATATGCAAGACTTCAATACCAAGTTTTTTGTGCCTCAAATGAACAGTCTTTGAGTGATAATCCAGAACATCAAATTCATTCAGTATCTCATATTTTTCCATTACAGATGATTTTTTTTCGTTAGACATACTCTTCATCCCTTCCTTTTATATAAAGTTCGCCATCTTCGTAAGCCCGCCGCAAGTCGCTGAAAAACTGGCTGGTCACTTTCTCGCAGTCACTTCTGCGCATTGGCTTTTTTAAATCCTCAGTATCAAGAATTTGTTTTTTTCGCGTTGATGAAACATTACAAAGTATTTTATCCCTGAATTCATTTCCTTTTCCGGCAATCAGGAACGCAACATCAAGGTCAGTCATATCACGCAGCTTATTCTGAATGAACTTGTCGTCGGCATTGAGAATGTCCTGCGTAGTGAACAAAAGCTCGCGCAGATTTTCGCCAAGCTCCGGGTTTTCGTCCGCAAGATTTGAAAGAATCTCTTCCTCGGCCTTTGGACTCATGCGCTTTAGGATTTCGGCAAGCGTAGTGCGCCCATCGATTCTGTCCGAGCGCACAAGGGAAAGTTTTCTGAGTTTTTCCTGCATCGCCTTGTCAATGCGCCGAACTATGTCCGGGCTAACTTCCTTCATTTTTGCAAGGCGCACGATAATATCCTTTTTTTCATCGTCCGGAAGTCCTTTTATGACCTGAGCCGCAACCTTCGGGTCAAGATGAATCAGAACAAGCGCGCGTACAGGATTAGGTTCGTCCTTCAAAAGCGCGAAAACTTTCTCTCCGTCAGCTTCTGCCAGAAACTCAAACGGCTTTCCGTTCCCGAACGGAACGGTCTTCTCAAGAAGCTCGTTTGCGCGCTCAGAGCCGAATGCTTTCTCAAGAATGTTCTTTGCCGTCTGAACTCCGCCCGACTCCCGCGCTTTCTGCATAAGAAAACGGAATTCGCCAAGAATCTGCTCAGCTTCGGCAGGGTCTATTTTTTTTATAGAAGCAATCTCAGGAATGATTTTTTCAGTTTGTTCCTCCGTCAAATGCGGAAGTATTTTTGCCGCCTCATCAATTCCGATAAGAACAAGAAATTTTGCAACGCGCTTGTAGACGCTTTCTTTGCCGTCACCGTCATCTTTTTTCGTTGGCATGGACGGCACAGGCGGAACATATGAAGGAACTTTGTAAAATGTATTGAAAGAAGGCTCAGAAGCAGATTTTTTCTGAGGAATGACAGCCGCAAGCTTCTCAAAATTCCTAAAGCTATCCGAAGCTTCCGGCGAAGTTCTGGGCGGAGCTGCGACCGTCCCCGCCGCACTTGTATTCTGACCGCCCAGAAGTCCTTTCAGCTCATTGGGGGTAGCCTTTGTCTCTGACTGATTTTTTGAAATTACAGGGAATATGGGCTTTGATACGATACGCGCCTTTTTCTCAGTTTCATCAGCCCGCATCGCTTGTTTTATGAGAGCAGAAACAGCTTGTCCGTCTTTCAAACGCTCATCGTCTGATTTGTTAAGATTTCCATAAGCTTTGATTCTGAAATCGTTGAAAGTCATATCTTATTTTACACAATTTCTTAAATAAACGCCAATAAAATCGATAAAATCACGAAAAAATATCATTCCGAAATACGATAATCCCAGTTGTGCTTTGGATAGCGGCTTTTCATCTCCTTTGAGATTTCTTTCCACGCGCCGTCCCAAAAATGCTCAAGGTCATCCGTTACTTGAAGAGGGCGTGATGCAGGAGAAAGAAGGCGCAAAAGAACAGGTGCGCCCATGATTTTTGGCGTTTTGAAACATCCAAAAAGCTGCTGTATTATGATTTCCATTACAGGACGGACTTTATCGCCCTGTTTTTCGTAACTTACCTTTCGTTTTTTTCCGTTATCAAGAACAATCGAAACAGGCACTTCCCGGTCTAAAGTGCTTCCGTCAAAATACCAGTACAAGGCAGAAAAAACAGTTTCCGCATCAAGTGTTGCCGTACTGATAAACGGAGAAAGCCATTCTTCCGCGCGCAAATGAAGGCTTTGCATTTTATCGAGAAGGGAGCTGTCATTTTTCTGCTGCGCAAAAAACTCAAGCCTGATAAAAAAAGCGCGTATCTTATCGTCTGAAAAAAACGGAATTGAGGAAAGACCGTCTTTTTTCAGAGTGGCGCACAGAGCCGACTTAAACTCTTCGCTCGTGGCATTGATTTTAGTTTTTTTCAAAACGATTTCGCCGTAAGCCTTTACGCGGAACACATCAAGGCGGAGCGTTTTTCCGAACGAAAGCGAAATTTCGTTTTTTTCATCGCATCTCTCGTCTATCCAGCCAAGAGCGCGGCTTTCATCAAGGCTTTTGTACGAAAAAATCGTTCCTGTAGCAGCTCCTGCATCAACACGGACAGCTACAATCCACTCAGTAGCGCAGCTCTCCCTTAGGACGGCTTTGCGCCCGCTCGGAAACTGAAACACGCAAAAATCCTTGTTTTTCTCGCAAAGATGTGCGATTCTGTCCGGAAAACCTTCCAGAACAAAAAGTGCCTCATCGCCGTCCTTCCTAAACGATGCTCCGGCCGCCAAAACACGCCTTGACAAATCGGAAAGGAATTTTTTCTTTATGCTTTCGCCAGCAGAGCCGAACTCAGAAAAATAAAGAACCGTGTCAAATGCCTTTTCCCCGCACAATGCCACGCACGCAAGGCGCGGATGAAGCGGAAGCGAAAGGACGGCACGCCCTTTTTCCGTAATTTTTCCGTTTTTTATGCAGCCAAGATTCTCAAGAAGAGATTTTGCCCCGTTCCACGAAGCCTCAGAAGGACTGTCCAGCCACGAAAGTTTATCCGCGCTGTCCGCCCCCCAAAGCGCGCACTCAAGCACAAGCGAAGTCAAGTCCGCTCTAAGAATCTCAGGTTTTGACCGCTCCGGGCGCACATCATTCTTGTCCCAGAGCCGCACGCAAAGCCCCTGGCGAACACGCCCCGCACGCCCGCTGCGCTGCTCCGCGCTGAAAAGGCTCTCTCTCACAGTTACAAGCCTCTCCATACCTAAAGACACATCCATCTCATTCATGCGGCAAAGTCCTGAGTCAATCACGCACAATACATCAGGCACGGTGACGGATGTTTCTGCTATGGCGGAGGAAAGTATAATTCTTCGGAGATTTCCGTCCTGGGCGGGGGAAAGAACTTTTCTTTGCTCAGACAAAGAGACCGAGCTATGCAGGATAAGAATTTCGGCTTCATCTGGCGAAAAATATTCCAAAAGCTCAGTCCGAGTTTTTTCGATTTCGCGTATTCCCGGCAAAAAGACAAGAACTGAGCCTCCGCCTGCCCCGCCTATTTTCTCCTGCGAAAATAGGTCATAAAAGCAGTCTCGTACTGCACGGACAACAGAAATGTTCGGGCGGTAATCAATACGGACAGGAAAAAGCCTTCCCGGAATTTCCATAAAATCCGAATTCAGAAAAGAGCAAATCGATTTTTCATCGATTGTAGCACTCATCACAAGGACGAATAAATCGTCGCGCAAAGACATAGTTTCTTTCAGAAGCGAAAGTGAAAGGTCAAGAGGAATAGAACGCTCATGGAACTCATCAAGGATAATGACATTAACGCCGTCAAGAAGAGGATCGCCCTGAATACGCCGCAAAAGAACGGCCTCAGTCATAACATCAAGTCTTGTTGACGAAGAGCGTTTGGACTCAAGGTGCACAGTGTAGCCGACAGTTTTTCCGCACTCCTCGCCCAGAAGAAAAGCCATGCGCTCAGAAACTGCCGTTACAGAAAGCCGCCGCGGTTCTGTCATAAGAACTTTTCCAGTAAAATGCTCAAGGACAGAAAGAGGAACGCAAGTTGATTTTCCGGCCGCAGTCTGGGCTGTCAGCACAAGAAAACGAGAGCGAGATGATTTTAGGCGGTCTGAAATCTCGTCAAGAAAAGGTGTTACCGGAAAATCTTTTATTTTTTCAAATCTGGAAAACATAATAAAATAAAATGTAAATTTTTTTTGCCTATTATGCTATATCTGATATAATCTATTTATAATTAATTTAAGATTTAAGGAGGCATGATAAAAATTACCTCCATGTAATTTTTATCATTGGCAGATTTTGCCGTTGGCAAAACTGCATTTTCATGCCTCCTGCACGACCGCTAACGCGGAGTTTTTATGGGAGATATCAATATGATTTACAGAAAAAGTGTAGAAATAACCCGGCACAAAGCTCCAGTTCTTATACTGCTTTTCTCGGCAATCATCCTTGTTTTCATCTCGCTGGGAATATATTTTTTGAACTCAGCGAAAAAGCTTTCACAAACCTGCACCGAGACCGTATCAGGAGTTGTGGCTGAGAATGTGGAGGTTTATCACGACAGACGCACGACTTATGCACCAATGTTCGAATACAAATTTGGCGGACGCGTCTACAGGGAACAAAGCTCTTTCTCTTCAAATCCGCCAAAATTCATCGAAGGTGAAAAGATTGTGATTCATCTGAACCCAGAGAATCCGACAGAATATTTTGTTGAGGGGGACAACTTCCGCCGCACTTTAGGGCTGGTTTTCACGATACTTGGCTCTTTCATAGCGGCATTCGGCGCATTCTTCGTGTTCCACAACATAATGGAAAAAAGAGAAGCACTTT
>JAEEGL011545375.1_pt1 | contig 21129 bp, 25 predicted proteins | sample 9134231 | NCBI WGS metagenome assembly JAEEGL01 (sample SAMN16246548, study PRJNA631951) | gut metagenome | biome: gut microbiome; feature: rumen; material: fiber-attached | host: Bos | place: Iran: Karaj | collected 2018-10 | reverse complement strand
TGCTTGAGTTCATGCAGAATCTATATGCTGCAATCATATCTGTAAGAAATTCCAACTACAAATACTACAGTGGGTTTAATTATGGCCTCCAGCCTCAAGTAAGCATTGATGTGGCATCAACTGACACTGGTAATAACTCAATACGTATAACGCTTACAGAAGCTTCTGTAAGAGGTCTTATAGCATCTGACAGCATAGTAATAGAAGAGTCATCAGACAAGACTTGGGTGTATATAAAGACCTACCAAGGGCATGACCTATGGGAATGTATAGGACAAGGACAAGCAAGGTATCTAGTTAAGCAAGAAATTGACTCTCTTGGCAATCCAACTGGACGTTATATGTGCCTTGAGGGTTATACTAGCAATTTCCCATATCTTAACATAGTTGGAACATTCTCTACAACTGAGAACTTCTATGAGGCAAGTTGTGGAGGTGATGATTGCCAGTTATCGCATGGAGTGCCGAATACAATTTATTTCGATGCAATCACTTGTCACACATATTCTTTATCATCATCTTGTGACTGGAACATTTCTGAGGCATTGCCAAACATCACAGTATCACCATCAAGCGGTAATGGAGGTCAAAGGTACTACGTTCAAGTATGCAATACCCAAGAGCCAACTGATACGGCACTTGTCGGAACATTCGACATCAATTATGGCGGTAATAAAAGGGTTATAACAACAATTGTACAAAAGGATGAAGGTTTTTTGAGACCTAATAGGGTTTATATAACTTGTAATCCTCAGACTGTTCAATTTGCATATGACCCAAATTGTCCAATTACCATAACAAGTATTGACCCACAGCTTACATATACTCTTGATGCTGGTGTATTGACAGTCAATGTACCAAGATACACTTTGACTTCAGCAGAGAAGACTTGGAGCATTGTTGCAAAGGACTGCAACAATCAAGTTCAGACCGTATACATAATCCAAGACAAGGTTTATGAAAGATGGGTTGCAACGCAGCAGTACATGTGTATTGGAGGTAATTCTTATGTTCAAGAGGTACGATACACTGGTGCTACACCAACCACCATTGACAGCATTGTATGGCCATTGGAATACAGAGCTGGAGACTTAATCCAAGAGGGAGACGCAAGATGTAATAAGGTCATCACAAAGTACGAATGGCTTGGAAACTACTATTGTGTAAATGGAGACAAGATAAAGGCTCTAGAGCAAGTTAAAAGCACTGATGGTGGCATAAATTGGGATAAGACTGGACTTTCACAACTTGGTGAGACGGTTGAAACAGCATCTACTTGGTGTCTTACAGACCCAACATACTCTTGGGTATTGACAGACAGAACACAGTGCGGAGAGGATGAGATTCTTACCTATACATTTGAATATTGCAATGGTCAGAAGTTCGCATTCCAAGATGTTCCTTCAAGTGGTGGCACATACACTTATTGCCTAACTTCACTTGTTAATGGCAGTGCAACAACTTGGACTGTAGCAGAGAGTTGTTCTTATGTTCATATAACAGCTACCACAAGTGGATATTCAGTGACGGTTGATGAGAATACAGACCCAGACAATGATAGGGAATGCTACATTGTATTAAGACAGAGTGGAAGCGGTAATAGGGTAACTCTTAATGCCATTCAGAAAGCTGGTGAATTGAATTGTAGCCCATTGCTTGCCAATTGCTGTGGAAGAGGTAATCATTCAGACTATGACGTACAACTTGGAGCTGAATCAGGTGCAACCGTAATAGACTCAATACAAGGAGGATGTACAATTACAAGGACATCATCACTTCCTTATTGGTTGAATGTATCAGTTACTTCTAGTAATGTAATATACACCACAACAGACATCTGTACTGGTGCTTCAAGGTATTATACTGTTGAATTTGAGAAGACAAGTGGCTCTACCGCCTACTGTGAAACTGCTTCAGTGCTTGTAAAACAGCTTGGAGGTGGTGTACCATCAACAGCAGTATTTACATGGACAGACGGTACAGTATATAAGGATACAAACCCTTCAGCAGACGCTGGAAGTGAGACCTTCTCACTAGTATCAACCATTAATGGTGTTTCAACTGGTTATACTGCATCATACAGTTGTGATTGGATTACAGCTAACACTAGTCAGAATTCATCATTTACAGTTAATTGGGCACAGAATACAAGCGAGTCTTCAAGAACATGCCGTATAACCCTTACACAACAGCAGAGTCATAATACAATTACGTTTGTAGTTAACCAATCAGCTGGTTCGCAAGGTGAAACCTACTTCCGTTGGGGTGACAATGCACACATGTATGAGTATTCAGCTACAACGACCTATAACGGTACGCTTGGTCTTATACCATTTGAATCAAAGGTTAATGGAGTTGATACCAATGCAGTTCTTTCAACTGATGTTAACTGGATTCAGACCTACAACCAATTGTACTACAACTACAATGAGGTCAAGCCATCAAGGAATGAAACCATCTACCTTGATACAAACTACACTGAACAGCCAAGAACTGGTACTCTTACCTTAACTCAGAAGGGAACTGGAGACCAAATCAAGGTGGTTATCACTCAAGCTGCATATGTTGCAGACTGTACAATCACAAGCTTTGGAATAGCCGATGAGGTATGTATTGGTCAAGGTCTTAACTACACCTTTACAGTCGCTGATACAAGATGCTCAAGAACAACTAATTTCTACTTGTTCCAAGGTACTAACACCATTACAAGTACTGCAACACCAAGTGGGGGAATTGGAAGCGGTGTTTTCCAAACTAGCACACTAACAGCTGGTACTGCAAGCGCAACTTGTGTTGTCAATGGAGCGCAAATGACAACAGAGGTAAACGTTATACAATGTTCAAATCCTTATATAGACTTCACATTCAATAACACAACTTCAGATGTTATTAATGTAACTACAGTTCAATTGTTATTCACTGATGAATCAACTTATACTTGGAATGATGTAAGTGAAGAGGTTGAAGAACATGGTTCAGAGGTTTCTAGATTGTGGATTCCACTGTCATATATCGGAAAGACTGTATCTGTTATACAAGTCACTTATGAGGTTGGTGCAGCAACTAGTATTGCACAAAATGTACCAAGTGGATTCACAATACAGCAAACAAACAGTTATACTGTCAATATTAATTATTAAACCAAAAAAGGGTTACAGTGGTTTAAATTGCCACTTGTAACCCTTATATTGTGTAATGTTAGTCCATTTGTTTCGTCTTTTATCGAATTCACCTCCATTGCAACATTTGTTTATTGAAGCTGGGTTAAATCCTAGTATCTTTCCAGCTTCTGAAGCTGATTTCCATTCTGCTATGATTTCACCATTACTATCAATTTGAAGTATTGCTTTGGAATTTTTGCAACTGATTTTATCTCTTATTTCTTGACTAGTTGCATGGCCTTTTTTAAACATTGTAGGCTCACACTTTTCATATCTTTCTTTGGACATTTTTCTTCCCTTTGCGTTTTCAGATGCTTTGGCTCTATGTTCCTCACTTCTTACAGCTTCAAGAAATACTTGGTAAGTGTTTTCGTTGTGAGTGTTGCCATATGGTGTTACTAGCCTTAAATTGCAAAGTCTATTGTCTGTTTTATCACCATTAATATGGTCAATTTGCATTCCGCTTGGAATTTCACCATTGAAATAAAACCAAACAACCCTATGTCTAGAAAAAGTTGTGTTTTTGTCGTTGGTTGTCATGAACTCATTTACTACATATGGATGAGCATTGTTGTTACTTAGAAATTGGTTTTGTGTTTTTGAGAAGATATTACCGTCTTGGGTAATAATGTATTTCTCATAATTTATGTTTGCTTCTCGATTCATGTTTAATAAGATATTAGTTAATTATTGCAAATATATAATAAATATTTTAAAAAGCCAAATAATTTCGTATGATTATCAATAAAAAGTTTTTTGCAGAGTATTCGCCAATTGGGAAAAATTACGATTATAGCGAAATAATGCTATATGTTCCAGTGGCTCAAGAAATATGGCTTCGTCCTTTGTTAGGTAGTCCATTAATGGACGAACTTGAATGTCAAGTGAGGGAAAACAATATATCTGAGGAAAACGCAACACTATTGACTGAGGGTAAGGTCTGGCAGTACTTATGTTACGCCACTTGCTATGAAGGTTTGCCATTTTTGTGGACAAATATATCACAAGTGGGTATTACACTTGGAAAATCAGACAACAGTGACTCAATCACATTGAAAGACCTTACATACATCCAACAGCATCTACGTAATCAAGTGGAAGTTCTAAAGGAGAGTGTTAAGCGTTTCATTTGTGAACATTATCTCTACTACCCAAAGGCTGATGTATGTGCTTGCAACTGTAGCTGCTGCTGCAATAACAATCCAGAATTGGCGAAACCAAATCCAGATTATAAAGTGTATAAACCTTACAAAAGGAACACTACCCTAAGATAAGTAAATTGTAAGACAAATGAGTAATTTAAAAACAGCAGTGGTATGCATTGCAAGATTGGAAGCAAACTACATCAATGAGTGGGTCAATCATTACCTTGGTTTAGGTTTTGATAAAGTAATCATAGCAGATAACAACCATGATGAGGATGGTGAAAACCTTGGTTCTATGTTTAAGGACAATCCAAACGTAATTGTGGAGGATTACAGAAACAAGGTTGGCTACCAGATGAAATGTTATACTGAATTATATGCAAAATACAAGGATGAATTCAATTGGATAGCGTTTCTAGATGTGGACGAATTTCTTGAGGTACGTAACAATGACATCAAGGATTATCTCAAGGACAAATCTGACTTTGATTGTGTGATGATAAACTGGTTATGTTTTGGGGATAACAACCAAATAGAAGCCGATTATTCAAGACCGATGCAAGAAAGATTTACACAGCCTTGTCCAGTTGATATTAAGGTTCAGTATAATTTCGCTGAAAATTTTCACATCAAATCCATTCTAAAGGGTGGCTTGGAGAATGCTACGTTTGGTGGTAATCCACATTGTACGGATAATCACTTGAAATGTTGCAACGCAAGCGGCATACAAGTGAACAATATGCCTTGGCAAGCGATAGACTACCGACAAGCATTCATTAAACACTATGTCACCAAGAGCTTGGAAGAATACTATACAAATAAGATGAGAAGGGGTACTGGAGATAGGGATTACCAAACCTTCCTCAAGTTCTATGCGGATAGGTACTTTAGATATAATCAACCAACGCAAGAAAAACTAGATTGGTTAAAGGAACATGGTTACAGTGGGGTATAACTCCACTTGTATCCCTTGTGATGATGACAAGTGTACCATTTGTTATCTCTTTTGTCAAATCTTCCTCCCTTGCAGCATGTATCGACATGAAATGAATTAAAAGTTCCATCATCCATAATTTCTTTGATGGAATTCCAAACTTTTACAAGTCTACCATCAAGTGTGTATTGGTAGACTTTCTTTTTGATACCCTCATGGTACAATTTGTTGTTGCATTCCTCGCAACAAGGCTCAACATTATCCATTGTATGCGGTTTGGAGTTATCAAGACGATTACAACCTATTACATCCCATCCTATTTTGCCACAATGAGTACAAGGTTTTGAGAAGATGTTGTCTACAATCCATTGTGCAGTTAAATCTCCCTTGCCTCTGTCGTATTTCCTATCTTCGGTATTATAACTGTTCAAAAGTTTTTCAGCCCTTCCCTTTGGTGTTTTCCAATATTCCTCCAAATATTTTTTCTGATACTCTTTCCTATTAAATGTCATGATATTAGATTTTTTGCAAAGATATAGTTTTACTTTGACAATTCCAAATTATCAAAGAACTATTTAAGATTAACGAGAAAGCTATTTCTGAACCTTCTGACGGCATTTCATAGTCCAAGTGGATAACTATAAGCCCTAAGAGATTTAAACGTCTCCTAGGGCTTTATTTTAAGTCGATGATATTCCCTATATTCATAGGGGAATATCAATCCTCGCCACACAACCAACAGTAGATGTCGATTCTTGTGTACTTGGGATTAAGCCTTCTGAGCTTGATGGCAAGCTTGTCATACTCATTGTTGAGACCTCTCCACCATAGGAAGTTCTCACCAATGTCCCATACCATCTTCTTGAAGTCAGTGTATGTTCCCATTAATGGCTCTTCACCTTCCTTGTATAGGTGTACATGGTAGCCATCCTCTCCCTTGCTTACTTGAACGGTTGTACCGTCAGCAAAGACATATTCCAATTCTTCCATATCCTAGTGTTTTAAGTTTAATTCTGCAAAGGTAGAAAAATAAAACGAGCATCAAAGACTTTATACAATTTTTAGCATTTTTTGTGTTTTCTGTTGTTTGATGGTTTGCCTAGTTTACTTTTTCTGCATTTTTCTTTGGTTATTTCGTTATTCATATTTTCCTTGTAGGTACACCAACGAAGGTTCTCAACTCTGTCATCCGTCTTGATTGTATTGATATGGTCTATGCAAGGTTTGTTGTCATCATTTGGGATAAACGCTTCGGCAACCAATCTATACACTTTTTTGATTTTTGGGGTGCAGTTTCTAGACAGTATTACAAAATTGTATCCATCCCTATTGATAGCACATTTCAATATCTTCTCGTTTTTTGTGTTGTTGTAGTTAAGGCTTTTTACTCTACCTTCATTGCTGATTTGGTATTTACCTTCATAGCCTTCTATATCTTTCCATTCCTCCATGATATTAGAATTTTGGCAAAGATATAGCTAATAATTCAGAATTCCAAATTTGAACAACGAAAAAAAGGTCAGACAATGGTATTTCTCCATCATCTGACCTCTGGTAGGGGATACCTACCGTACTATTTATATAACCTAGACAAAAATGGCAAATTATTCGTCCTTGTATTCATTCAAAAGCTTCCTTCCCAGTTGGTACTTCGGCTTATCATTGCATTCCCACTTGAACCAATCCGTCCATTGGATTCCTTCTCTACTCCAATATTGATACCTTTTGTAAGTCATATTACCAAGGTAAATCGTCTGGTTCATTATTCTTCACAAGTTTCTTCACTTGCTGTTTCTCATTCAACTGAGCTTGAAGCCTCAATATCATTGCTGTAATCTCTTGCTCTGACATATCAGCTATTTCTTGCTTTGGCTCTTCCTCAACATTCCATGTGACCTCCTTTGCCATTGGAATACCGTCACTCTCAATAACCTTGCTGATTGGGACATCATAGTACTTCTGAAACCTTTCAGCGTTTGGTGTCAACATCCAAGTTTGGTCTATTCTCGATACATCCAATAGCTTGATGTCAATTAGAGTCTGAATGCATAAATCAACCTCATCCTCAGTCATTTTGCATGCTTTCGCAAACTGTTTTGGGTAGTACTTGATTGAACCTTGACTCTGCCATCCCAAAATCCACATTAAAACTTTTAAAACCCTTGCATCCAAAGCACAAACCAATTGTGAGCTTGGATAGATTCTCTTTCCTTTGTTTTCCATATTGTCTAAATTTTTATTATTAGTTTATAAAAAGTGACAGTTTTTGAAAGAGATACTGTCAAACTCAAACATCAAAAAACCCACATCAGAGTTAAGACTGATTAACCGTTTGTCTTAACATTGCAAAGATATGAAAAAAAATCGACATTAACAAATTTTAAGACCGTTATTTTCGTATTTCCATACAAAATTTCTATGGGTCTTTTGTTTACCATTACAACATTTTGAAATTTCAGAATGTCTAAATCCACCTTCTATTTCACATTCATAGGTTGAATCCCAAATTTTGACGAGTTCTCCATCCAATGTGTATTGACAAACTCTTTTTTTCCTTCCTTCAATCAGTGTTCTAAACTCTGGAGAAATTTTACCTTTGTTTGATTCCTTATATCTCTCTAGGGTAATTGGATTTTTTTTGTTTTCTTTGGGGGTCACAAGTCTCAAGTTACATAAACGGTTGTCATCCCTTATTGTGTTGATGTGGTCTATCTCCATTCCTTCTGGTATTTTACCATTGAAAGCTTCCCACACTAGTCTATGGGCATATTTTTGCTCATGGTTCAGTTGAACAAGGATATACCCATTCTTTGTTTTTCCACCTTTGTATTTTCTACAACTGTTGTATATATCACCTTTGTCTGTTATGTAAAATGTTTTACCACCAATACTAACAGTCTTGTAAGTTTCATTCTTCAGCAAATCTTCAACTTCTTTTTCTTTTTCCAAAACATGACGTTTTACATAGTGTGCTGTGTTAATCTTTCTGTTTTCCATTTCTCTTGCTACACCAATTCTACTTTTGATTTTTTCTATTTGCTCTTGGTGGTATTCAATCCTTGATTGGTGTCTTTCAATCTCTTTTTTCAGTTCTGTGATGTTTCTCATAATTAAATTATTTTTGCAAAGATATAAATAAATATCAAGAAAAACAAATAAAAATTAACTTTTTTTGAAGAAAGTGAATAAAAAAATGTAAACATTGAGAGAAAAAGAATTCTTCCTCCCTTTCTCTTTTCCCCCTTTCTCCCCCTTCTTCTTCTTCCCCTTAAACCCTAATAATAATAACCCCCTATAATCCCCCTTTTTTCATTCTCTCTATTTTTGAAAAAAGAGGAATATATAATCCCCTTTTGATTCCCCCAAAGGTCATCAAAAGGATATATCACCTTTTTTTCAAAATAAAACCATTTTTTCTTGTTTTTTCAAAATATTTTCTATATCTTTGCAATACCAATCAAAGGTGAATCAAAACGTAATACAACACAACGAAGGTGGTCTTCAATTCTTTCATATGCCTTTAGTAAAACTTCGAGTCTTTTCATGTTCTCACAAGACCACCTTCAACTTTTTTCAAAAAAAAACTTTCCATCTATTGAAACTTTTCAATTGTTGTATATATTTATAATAAAAGAAATAAGACAATGGGTGGAAAAATACAAAAAACAGTTTACGTTTACACAACAGACTTAAAACTGCTGGTTCAATTCGAGAGTACAGCAGAAGCTGCAAGACAGCTAAATCTATCTCAAGGCAATATCTCAAACTGCTGTGTGGGTTCTCTAGAAACATATCACCAAATGATATTCAGTTTCATCCCTCTCAACTCTCAAGAGGATAGAGACAAAGTTCTAGAGGAAGGAAGAGAGAAGAAAGCAAAAAGACTCAAGCAAGTAGGAAAAGCTTGTCTCAAGAACTGTGCAAAATACCCAGAAAAGGCAAGACAAAGAGCTTTGGAGTATTACTACAGACACCATGAGGAAAACAAAAGGAGACAACTGGAGAACTATTACAAGAGAAAAGAAAAGATGAATGGGAAGAAAGAAACTCTACAGTGACGAAGAAAGAGAAGAAAGAGTACTCCAACAGAAAAAGGAATATTACCAACGCAATAAAGAAAAAATAGCAAGACGAAATAAACTGTGGAGACTCAAGAAACTTGGAATCATCGAAAACTATGAAGAACCAATTCCGAAGGAAAAAAGCCTCACAGACGTTTTAAAAGAGTGGAATGGACAACTATACCAACACCTACAAACAAACCTCTCAGAATGGCTAGAAAAAGCCTTAAACAAACAAATCGAACTAAATTCACAGTTTATCAATCTTTATGAACAGAAAAAACCAAGGATATAAGAACGCAACAACAGTTAATCTCCAAGGTCTAGAAATAGAAGTCAACCATAAGGACAGACAAATCTTCTTCTTGGAGAGAAACAAGGAAGCAAGGAAACAACAGTTGAAAGAATTCATCCATAACCACTTGAGACAAAGATGGCTGACAATAACAAAATCTCAAGCAATCTTGGAAAGGAAATATGTCCAAACATTGCTTGACTCACTATGACAAATTTTATCGTTATATATACTATATATTTGAGGGTTATTTTTATTTTTCTTGGGACTCTTTATCTGTGAAGAACACAAGAGTCCCTTATCTAGAAACTATCAATGGGCAAAACCCATTTCTAAAATAACAAACACAAAAACAGTTCAATATGGACAACATTATCAAAAGGATTGTCAGGAACAATCCAACACTAGATGGCGCAGAAGTCATCACAACAACTGTCACAAGAGAAGACAGAACAAAAGCACATTACTACATCTTCAAGAAACAAGAAGAAGACTTGGAACACCTTTATGTAAGAATACCAATAGGTATATTGACAAGGGAAAACGGTAAGGGTAAGCATAAACACTACATCATAGTAGCTGTAACAGCAAAAGGATATGAGGTATATGACCTTAATACACCTAGAAGCATGCATATTGAAGGTAATACAGCAGTGATTGGTGATGTAGATGAAATTGGATGCAACATTCCAGAGGATAAAATAAACGAACCTCTACCATTCTAATGTCATGAACCAAGATTATGCTAATCAATGTGAAATAGATGACTTTGAATTATTGAGGGATTTCAATGATAAGAAGTTCAAACTAAATAAACTAGGTAGAACACCAAGCAAATACTCAAGCGATGCAAGCGGATATACACAAGATGGGAGATATATCAATATAGAACTCAAAAGCAGAGACAATGACATCAATGAGTATGATTCACTGCATATAGAAACACATAAGGCTTATGATTTGCTAGATGAATATGTAAGGGACAACAAAATACCACTGTACATCAACTTCCTAAAAGATGGATATGTCGTTGTATTCAACCTTGCAAAACTCAAACATAAACCATACAAGAAAAGAGTAAGAACTTGGAGCAAACTCTACCAAGATTATGAGAATGGATATAAAGCATTCCTAAAGCTAGAGGATGCTTTCATCTACAAAAAACAAAATAATCACTATAAACTAATTCAAAAGGGATGGTAATAACTACCACCCCTTTTATCATATTACCAAACTATCAACCATACTCGCTATCTCCTCATCATTCGTCAACTGATGAACATACTGCGCAATCGTATTCGGAGAACGAGCCATAAGAGTTGCAAGACCAGCTACAGTACTACCCTCACTGTTCAAGTAATGACAAGCAAAACTATGCCTAGCTGTGTACATCACAACCCTCTCACACTCCACCAAAGGCTCATTACAGCCCTCATTCACATTCTTCTTGATAGTTTCCTCATTAATCTCCTCAAATGCCTTCCTAACCCACTTTATAGCATTCTCACTACAATGCCAACTATCCTTCAATATCTTGTAATCACCACAATCAGCATCCTTGATAATTGGATAAACATAACCATTATTGCTCCTACCCATGAAATGCTCAAGACCAATCACACAAAACATGTCCCTCTTCCAACGCACTTGAACTTGAACACTTGTCTTCTGACGCTTGAAATCAATCGCCCAATAACGCTCACCCTTAATCTCAATAGCCTTGCAGTCACTAACCTTCAACTTGGTTATCTCAATTGGAGCACTGCCATTGAGCTTGTACATCAACAAGAACCATAAGATACCAAACTCCTTGCTATTCCTATTGCCCAACTTATCCCAAGCTCCATCCTTATAACTCCATCTGTTTCCATCCCTATCAATAACCAAATCCAACCAATAATCCATCAACTTCCTTATATGACTCTTGTCAAGGAAATAATCTCTACCCTTTGGCTTTAACTTCTGTGTGAACTTCCACTCTCTGAATGGATAATCACTACCATCTACCAACCTCTTGTCTATCGCATAGTTCCATACACTAGCAATTGAACCACATAAACCTCTCTTGGTCTCATCACTAACATCACACCATGAAAGAAATCCTTTCACAAAAGCAAGATTAACCTCATCTACAATGAAATCATCCTTCCCACAATACTCACTCAACTTCCTATGACAATACTCATAACCCTTCCTAGTCTTGTCCTTTAACCTTCTGTCATCCATTAACCTCTTCATAACATCAGAAAATACATTCGATTTGCCATTGTAATCAATCCTATAGTCTTGAAGCAACATCGATGCTGTATAAACCTTTCCATTGTACTCAAAGTCATTCTTACGCTCTATAACTCTGTTCTTGATGTCATACAACATCTTATTCAATACAACAGAATTGCTGTTACTTCGCTTAACAACCTCTCGCTTGCTGTCCCAATCTCGCTGAAGACATGAAACTCCAGTAGCCTTCTCAATCCTACCCTTCCAACATACTACAATATAAATTGGAAACTCGGAATTTTTGTTCATTCGATTAAGTTTTTGAACCAATCTGATTGATGCTGATGATAACTTTGCCATGATAAATCCAATGTTTAAAATACTTTGCAAAGATATGAAAGATAAATGAGAAAGAAAAATATAATATTAATAACACACATGATATTAACAAATATTAGTTGAAATTAACACTCCTTTTGTCTCTCTTTATCACTCATATAAAGACAAAATGTCTCGAATAAATCTCTGGATAATATTCCAGTAATCCCTTTATATAAAGGCATTTCAACATTATATTTTGTATTATGGAACTACTGTAGACGAAGTTACACATATTCCGCAAATACATTGATAATCAGTTACTTAGAAATACACAAAAATTATTTGTCTCAGATAAGCTCTCTTTTAAATTAGATTATCTATTTATATTAAAAGGGAAAATAAACTATGAATACATTTATTATGATTTTAGGATTCGCTTGTGTAATATATCAGCTTGATAGATTAACACAGCTAATGAGGGACAGACTATGAAAGAACAACAAGACCACACAATTTTTATCAACTACATTAACGACCATTATGATGAAGTGAAACAAACATTGAAGATATTATCTGGACAAAGGAACCAGTCATTCAATGAAGATTCATTTCATGAAAGCATTATCCGTTGTCATAATGCAATTAAGAAGAAAGGATTCCTTCAAGATAAATCTCCTTATGGTATTACAAGTTATCTTATAAGAGCGTATTTCAATTATGTATTGGAGACAAAGAGAGCAGCATGTAATGCAAAGAGAGATTTGAATTATACCAGTGATAACATAGGGGGGTTATATGAGGATTATTATAACTCCAATTTCACAGATGCAAGACAAAAGGTGATTAATGATATGTTCAAGGATTTCTCTGTATTGTATATAATGATGATAGCTGAACAGAACTTTGACCAAGAGCATTTCTATTTGTTTAAGCTGAAGGAGTTGATACCAGACATGACATATAAGAAGCTTGCAGAGAAGACCAGATTGAAGGGTGTAAGACAGAAGGTTGTTGAGGTTAAGAAGTTCATTCAACAGAATGTAACCAAGGAAATGATAAAGGAAGAATTCTTCAACATCTATGGAGAATTATTATAACTGGACAAGGGGGGGTATCATTTAGGTATTTACCCATATTTTCTGGAGAATAAAAAATAAAAGGCGCATTTTGAAATTAATATTTTTTTATATATCTTTGCTAAAATTTGATATTATGGAAAAATGGAGAGATATTGAAGGATACGAAGGATTATATCAAGTATCCAATGAAGGTAGAGTTAGAAGCCTAAAGTTTGACAAGGAAAAAATAATGAAGCCAATTTTTGATGGTAGTGGCTATATGATGGTTGAGTTGTTCAAAAAGGGGGTTGGAAACAAAAGAAAAGTACACAAACTTGTGGCAGAAGCATTTATACCGAATCCAAATGAATACACAATTGTACATCACATTGACCATAACAAAACAAACAACATAGTTGAAAACCTTGAATGGATGAGTAAGGAAAAACATGATGGTTTTCACAGAGTTGAAAAGACAGAACAACTAAGCAAGGCGGTATATCAGTACACATTTGATGGAGAGCTTATCAAGATTTGGAGTTCAACTAGAGAATGTGGCAGAAATGGTTTCAATGAGGGCAATGTAGCTAGTTGTTGTAGGGGTGATAGGAAAACTCATAAAGGTTATATTTGGAAATATGCTAGCGATTAAGTTTTTATTATTGGTTTTCAGTGTGTTGTTTGGGTATACATTGGGTTATATTTTCACTGAGACAAGATACAGATTGAGTAGATGGGGATTATTTCGGTTTCAAGCATTTGAATGTAGGAAATGTCTATCAACTCATATATCATGGGTCACATCAACCTTTATTTCTTTACTTTTTGTTGATTGGGTCATGTTTACGATAGGTCTAATATTCTCTGGGATTCTATTCCTAGGGTTATATTTGGATGAAAGAAATAAGACAATAAAGTTATAAGATTATGAATTGGAATAAGGAAGACATTGAGCTTGTTGAGAAATTTATCCAGATTAGGAACAAGGGTTATTATGCTGATGGAACACAGTTAACTGAGGTTTACAATAGGGTGTTGGATAAGAGAGTTAATCCAACCAACTGTGGTTCTTGCATAAGGCAGAGGATTAATGAGTTGGAAGAGGCTTTAAATAGGTTCAAGAGGCTCTCAGAGGCTCAAGCAAAGCAAGAGGTGGATAACACCAAGGAAGAGGAAAATAAAGAGCCTAAAAAGGCTGGAAAGAAGAAATAAGACGGTATGGGTCAGAAGTTATCTGAAGACCACATATACAAGAGCAAGAACAAGTGGGACATAAGGGGCAACCAGAAGGAAGACCATCTTGTTGAAGACCATTTATTGCCTTCTAAGTTGCAGAGGTACAAGAAGGGTGATACGTTTCTTGAGAGGGCACATTCTGCATTGTTCAATAATGCTGATGACATTGTTGATGAGGTATATGTGGACATATGCAATGGTGTTGCAAGGAGTGACATAACCCAAAAGCTGATGAAGGGTTTGTATGAGCCACAGAAGAGGGGCATGTCGTATAGGACAGCCAATGCATATTACAACACAGCGTTGGATAGGATGCATTACAATACGGATGTGGAGCATGCCAGACTCAAGGATATATTCTATAACCGTTATGAGAGTTTGCTTGAGACAGCGATTAAGAAGGGTGATGTCTTCAATGCAAAGGGGGTATTGGATTCAATGGCGAAGATATTCCTTGGTATGGACAAGCAGCAGAACAATATCCAGATAAACAACAACAAGGAAGGTATAACCATTCACTTTGGTTTCACAAAGGATGAGGATAATGATGTTATAGACCAAGAGGTTATTGAGGAAGACAAATGAGGCAGAATAATTTGGTAATTTAACATTTTTTATATATCTTTGCTAAAAACCTAATATTATGAGACAAGTAGATATTGAAGGATTTGAGAACTATCAAATTACCGATGACGGTATGGTATGGAGTAAGAAAAGTAAAAGGTACTTAACACCAACGAAATCTCCAGATGGATATTTGAGAGTCAAACTATGTTATGGTGATGGTAAGTATACCAATGCATCAATACATAGGATTGTTGCAAAAATGTTTATTCCAAATCCGCAGAATTATCCTCAGATTAATCACAAGGATGAATGTAAAACCAATAACTCAGTTGAAAACCTCGAATGGTGTTCAGCCCAGTACAATAACACATATAATGGTAGACATACCAAATGTGCTAACAAAGTAAAAGAAAGCAATACAATAAGAAGTGGCAAACCTATTAATCAGTTCACACTTGAAGGCGAGTTAGTGGCAAGTTATCCAACAGCTTGGGAAGCTTCTCGACAAACTGGTTTTACCAAGCAAGGAATTATGATTGCTTGTCATGGTGGACAAATGAGAAAGGGCAAATGGGTTAATACGCTTCAATATAAAGGATTTGTTTGGAAATATGCCAACAATTAATTTTGATATTAATCTTACAAAAAAACAAAAGGAAGCCTATTCTATCATGCATGAGAAGGACACAAGGTTCTTAATTGCAAGATGGAGTAGGCAATGTTAGCGGTAAAACCATATTTGCTGAGATTATGTTGATTGAATATCTTTGCAAGGCTAATACCTTCAATGCCTACATATCCCCTACTTTCTCCCAAGGTAAGAAGGTGTTTGCTGAGTTGAACGCTTTATTGGAGACCAGTGGGATTATCAAGAAGAGCAATGCTGCTGACTTAAGGATTGATACGATATATGGAAGTTCCTTAAAGTTCTTTTCAATGGAGTCACCAACCGCAATCAGAGGTAATACCATAAGTGGCTTGTTGGTTCTTGATGAGGCTGCATTCTTTCCCCTACAGCTTGCAGATGGCTCAGACCCTTGGTACAACATCATCTTCCCAACGATAAAGGCTAGGAAGCCAAAAGTATTGGTTATATCGACACCTAGTGGAAGGCAAGGGTTATACTATGACTTATATCTCAAGGCTTTCAACAAGGAGAAGGGATATAAGCAGCTCACAGCAACGATTGAGGATGATGACTTGATAACCAAGGAGGAGATTGAGGAGTTGAAGAAGGGTTATCCACCGTTGGCATTCAGACAAGAGTTCATGGTTGAATTTCTGGATAATGCTCTTACTGTATTTCCCAATTTTGAGAACTGTTTTGATGGCAAGTTTGAGAAGGGAAGGTGTTGGATTGGGATTGACCCAAGTTCAGTTGGTGATGACAACACAATTGTGAGCATAATCAACAAGGACAGTGTGGTTAAGCAGATAAAGGTTGATGGGACATTAGACCAAAAGTATGCAAGGATAGCCCAGATTATCAATAAGTTCAGTCCAATTGCGACTTATATTGAGAATAACTCGATTGGTGAGGTCATGGCCAATGAGATTAGGAAGAAATTGTATAGGAAATCTAATTTTTATACGTTTACGACAACGAATGAGAGCAAGAAGCAGTATATATCTCTTTTGGCAGTCGCTATTGCTAACAATGAGATACATTTCGAGGAGGATAATAAGCTATTGTACTCAGAATTGAGCACATTCACCTTCAAGTTGACGAAGGGAGGCAACATAACCTATGCTGCTAGGGACGGATTTCATGATGATACGGTTACTAGTCTTGGAATTTGTCTTCAATGCCGCCAAGATTTCCAGTATAAGGCTGTTAATAGGGGCAATTTCATAAGGACAAAAACAAAATTATTTTATTAATGGAAAATATCATAGATTACGGACAATGGGTTGTCCCAAATAGTTGGGAAAAAGTGACGTTAAAGATGTATCAAGAGATAGAAAAACTCTTCTCTGAGACCTCTGAATCATTTGATGTAAGGAAATGCCTTCACATCTTAACAAATCACTCTGAAGACGAAATAAATATGCTTCCAGTGGAGTTTATGGAGAAGATTATGAGCAACCTATCATTCCTTCAAGAGCCAATTAAGGAACAAGAGCCTTCAAATAAGGTTGAAATAAGTGGTGAGACATATTTTATCAACATAATGGAGAAGTTGAAGTTTGGTGAATATGTGTCTGCTGATTCTGTTTTGAAGAATGATTCTCACAATTATGCTGCATTGATGGCAATATTGTGTAGAAAGGAGGGAGAGGTGTATGATTCTAAGTATGAGGCAGAGGTATTTGATGATAGAATGAAAATGTGGGAAGAACAACCAGTAACAAAGATACTTCCCATCGTTAGTTTTTTTTTAACCTTGTACGTACAGTCAGAGATACCTTCGAAGCTGTATACAATGGCAGAGGAAGCACTAAACCTCACTGCGCAGAGTATAAACAATTCTCCCAAGATTGGGGCTTCGAAAAGATTATATTTGAAATGGCAGATGAGAAAATTACGCAAATTGCTCAAGTCAAGCAAGAATATCTCACAGACGCACTCACATTCCTTACATACCTCATTAAGAAAGGGGAAATGGAAGAAAAAGAAGATTCATTCCAAGAATTAAGAAGAAAGGCGCAAAGGAAAAGATAAAGAATAAGGGTTACAATGGTTTGTTAGACCAGACGTAGCCCTTATATTGTTTTCTTTTACCATTACAACACATATAGATATTACCTTTGTTGTACCCATTTCTGTTGCAAACATTTACATTTGTCCAAGTTTTTACAAGGTTTCCATCTAAATCGTATTGATAAATTGCTTTTGAGAACAATTCTGTCTTTTGCTTTGCACCTAGTTTATCGTTACATTCCTTGCAACATGGTTCTACATTGTCCATTGTATGTGGTTTTGAATTATCAAGTCTATTACAGCCTATAATATCCCAACCAGTTTTACCACAATGAGCGCAAGGTTGGGAGAATATGTGTTCTACAATCCAGTTGGCTGTTAAGTCTCCTTTACCTCTGTTGTAAAGTTTATCTTTCCGATTGTAACTTTGAAGCAAATTATCAGCTCTTTCCATTGGTGTGTTTCTAATATGACCCATGATTTTTCATGTTTAGGTTAACAAATTATTATTTTGAGCAAACATATAAAAAATATTTTAAATTTCCAAATCAAATGATAAAAGATTTAATAGAAATATTCAAAGACATATCTTTGAGACACAAAAATGTGAGGACATTTAGGTATCAGAATGATATGCATAACAATGCGCAAAACAACTTCAAGACATATCAAGTGTACTTGGATACTGTGTCATTGCATCAATTGAACATCACAACCAACATATTCACTAGCTCGTTTGAATTGTATATACTGTCTCAACCAGATGGTACAAGTGGAAATACAATTGAGGATGTCCAGAATTATGCATTCACAATTGCTGTGGATATATTAGGAGCATTGGATAATTGGGAAATATACAAAGGTGTTCTTTCAATCCATGATTATTCAATTTTAACTGTGAGTGAGTATAGTGATGATAACTCAAGTGGTGTTAAGTTGTCTGTAGTTCTTGAAACACCAAGTCCATTGAATTTGTGTTCATTGGATGAGAATTTCAACGAAGAACCATATGAGGATGACCCAGACCATGAGATTGACATTAATGAGTGTGAGATTGGAGACATCGAGATAAATCCAATCCACCTCCCTTCAAACAGAGAATGCTAAGATATGGAGATAGGAAAGATTGTGATGGAGTTTTCCAAGGACTTGATGCAATTGGTGAGGATGGTGATGGAGAGCAACGTTGGAATCAACCAAAAGGTAGGAAGGAACACTCTCACATCTTCGCAGATATACAAGACATTGAGCGTTAAGGCAACCAATGACGGTGATTTAATCTTTGACATTGTGTTGAATGATTATATCACCTTCATTGAGAGTGGAAGAAGGAAGGGAGCTAAGTTCCCTCCAGTAGAGCCGATTGTAAGATGGGCAAGGTCAAGAGGCATTCCAACTGACAATTCAACCATATTCCTTATAAGGAGAGCCATTTCAAGGGATGGTATCAAACCAAGACCTATCATGCAGTATGTATTTGAGGAGGTTGATAGGGAGTGGGATGAGCAGTTGGCAGATGAGTTGTTTAATAAAATAATGGAAATGATTGATAATTTCTTTAATTCATGAATATAACATATAACGGATTGAATACCAGTGATGCTACTGATTTGATATGTTTCACTGATATTCCAAACATACTTAAGGTGGAAGATGACGATGGTGGTTCATATGCAAACCTTACATTGACATTCCAAGGAAACCTTGCAAGCACTGTAACGAAGGATGGACAGTACTACATTATGTTCTTGGGAGAGACAATCACCAATGTAAGGAATGTGGATGATGCAGTCAATAGGAACTTCTTCATTTCAAGCACCAACAACGTAACTGCGGCATATGTTGCAAAGGCATTCAGAAACTGTCCTACCATTGCTGCAAACTTTAGGGTTGAGAACAATGGTGCTATGGTGAAGCTAATTGCAAGGAATGTTGGAACTGTATGGGGAAATGCAAGTGATGTATTCCAGAGAAACATTGCCAATGACTATTTGTCAGCTACTGTTACTGACGGAACATCATATGCTAGCTTGTATAATGCAAAGGTTAATGTGGATATATACACTGAGGATGCTAGTGGTTCAAAGTACATAACCACATTGGAGAAGAACTACTATGGAAGCGAGTGTGCATTTGACCTTTCACCAGTCTTAACCACATTGGCAGAGAGTGGAAAGGCAAATATATACAATCTCAAGGTATCAAGCCTTAAGGGAGATTCCTATAACGTATTGGCAAACCTTGACAATAACTTTATCACTCAAGGATACATGTGTAACCAAGGAGACAAGTACATATCATTGAACTCATTGAATGGTGTCAAGGTGGCACAGAACTACAAGAGAGGTACACAGAGGTCATATGCAAACAATACGTTGCTTTACATCTATGGCACAACTGTTCCATTGTCGTTGTATAAGGACAACACTGGAGGTATTACCATTACAATTGACTATGTTGACAGTGATAATACGGTATTGGATACCAACAGTGTGTCATTCAACATGCCGTATAGTGACTATAGGTTATGGAACTTTACCATTGACCTTGCATCCAACACTGGTTTCAGTGAGCGTTTCAAGCAGTCAACATACATTGACTTCCACATTCCGAGTGAAGGTACAATACGTTATAACATAATAAAGCCATTGAAGGCAACAGAGTACTATCAAAGGGTATATTGGAGGAATTCATACGGTGGTATCAGTTTCTTCGATTTCACTGGTCAGAAGACTGAGACTAGGGATTTGGAGACAAGCACATACCAGAAGAGCATATATGGCTACTATGATGACCCAAGGAACGAGTTGGACAAGATATATGACAACAAGATTAAGTACAACGTCACATTGAAGAGCCATTTGTTCGAGAATGACGGTAAGTATGTCTTCAACGACTTGATGCAGTCATCGGAGGTATGGACTGAGATAAACGGTCAGCAATATGCAATTATAATTGATACTGTGAGCGTTGAGGAGACTGATAGGAACAACATCTATGAGGCAACGGTCAAGTATCATTATTCACAAGAACCAAGTTTGATATAATATTATGGTATATAAGGAGCATTTTATAGAGCTTTGGATTAATGGAAGCAAGGTTGAGTTGGAAGACCAAGAGAGCCTTAACATGAGGTTCAACAATGTGATTACCGACCCAACCAAGATTTCAAGCAAGCAAGCAGAGTACTCATTTGAGTTTGAAATTCCAGCAACTCCAAAGAACAATGTAATATTGGATTATGCGAATAATCTTGGAAAATTAAATAAGTTCCATCAGCGTTACAATGCAGAGGTTTACGCTGATGGCACTGTCATATTCAGTGGAACAATCACCATCAACGGTTTCAAGGAGAACAAGTATCAGTTGAATCTTGTGTCAGTAAAGGTATATTCATTGGATGACATCTTCGGTGATGCAACGATGGACATGATACCTTGGTATATGCCCTTTGATGGAGTTCCAACGATAAATGAGAAGAATGGTCAAC
>JAEEGL010412428.1_pt1 | contig 21131 bp, 14 predicted proteins | sample 9134231 | NCBI WGS metagenome assembly JAEEGL01 (sample SAMN16246548, study PRJNA631951) | gut metagenome | biome: gut microbiome; feature: rumen; material: fiber-attached | host: Bos | place: Iran: Karaj | collected 2018-10 | reverse complement strand
TTGTTCTGTCCTTTCCAGCGGCGCACATCGATGTTCTCTGCACGTTTCTCCACTACCCTACCCTCATCAACAACGATGGTGGTGTGAGTCACTTTCTTCAGGCGATTCTCATTCTGAGTGATGAGCAGCCCGTTGTGCATCTCACCTCCGTTGAGCTGGGTGTGGCTATGGCCTCCGACGATGACATCGGCCCAGGGGAAGAGCGGCGCGATGGCCACGTCATCCTCATAGCCGATATGGGTGAGCAGGATTACCACGTCGCACTGCTTGCGCAGGTACTCGTACTTGGCAATGGTCTCATTGACTGGCGAGAACTCGAAGCCATGCACGTTGTCGGGATGACTGTCAGGAATGCCATGCGTGCCCAGCTGTACTGCTCCAATGATGCCAACCTTCGTGCCCTCCACATCAAATACCTTCGTAGGAACCAGATGGATGCCCAGCGAGTCGGCAGGATGCACATTGGCACAGATATAGCTGAAGTTCGACAGGTTGATGACCCGTGCCAGTCCTCGAGGACCGGAGTCGAACTCATGATTGCCCAGCGTCGTGGCATCGAAACCTATCTGATTCATCAGCGCCACCATAGGGTATGCCGGAATCTCGTACATGTCATTCAGCGGCTCACCCGTGCGGTTGTCACCTGCCGACAGCACGAGCAGACCAGGATAGAGTGTGCGCAGCGAGTCGGCAATGTCAGCCAGCATGGGGAATGCCTCGATGGCAGCATGCATGTCGTTACATGAAAGGATATGCACCTCTTTGCGCTCAGCAAAGGCTCCCAGCGTGAACAGCGATGCCAGGATGAAGGAGAAGAGTCTTCTGGTCATGGCTGGGGATGTTCAAAAGTGATTTTCTGTCCGTCACTCAGAGGGGCATCGTGGCCGATGACATGGCCATAGGCATCGTGCACCTCCACCTGGTCGATAAGGTTCTTGTCGAGTTTCTTCACTGTGAAGTATCTCAAGAGTGCATTCTCGACGCGTGCACCCTCAAAGAGTTCAAGTGTTCTGCGATTGACTTTTACTTTCATCGTATCTGATAGGTTGAAGTTTATAACTGCCTACAAAGGTACAAAAAAAATGCCGTCCTGCAAAGGAGGGCGGCACTTTTTTTACTTTTTACCAGTATTACTTCAGCTCAGCGAGGTACTTAATGGTGCGAACCATCTGAGAAGTGTAGCTGTTCTCATTGTCGTACCAGCTCACGACCTGCACCTGATAGGTGTCGTCGTCGATCTTCGAAACCATCGTCTGGGTAGCGTCGAAGAGCGAACCGAACTTCATGCCGATGATGTCGCTGCTCACGATCTGATCCTCGGTGTAACCGAAGCTCTCGTTGCCGGCAGCCTTCATGGCAGCGTTGATGCCTTCCTTCGTGATGTCCTTACCCTTGACAACAGCCACCAGGATAGTGGTTGAGCCAGTGGGAGTGGGAACGCGCTGTGCAGAACCGATCAGCTTGCCGTTCAGCTCGGGAATGACCAGACCGATAGCCTTGGCAGCACCCGTTGAGTTGGGAACGATGTTGCAAGCACCAGCACGGCTGCGACGCAGGTCACCCTTGCGCTGAGGACCGTCGAGAATCATCTGGTCGCCAGTGTAAGCGTGGATGGTCGACATGATACCGCTCACGATGGGAGCGTACTTGTTGAGGGCGTCAGCCATAGGAGCCAGACAGTTGGTGGTGCAAGAAGCAGCCGAGATGATGGTATCCTCGGGCTTCAGGGTGGTGTGGTTCACATTGTAGACGATGGTGGGGAGGTCGTTGCCTGCAGGAGCAGAGATGACAACCTTCTTGGCACCAGCCTGGATGTGAGCCTCGCTCTTAGCCTTTGAGGTGTAGAAGCCAGTGCACTCGAGCACTACGTCAACACCCAGCTCGCCCCAAGGCAGCTCAGCAGCATTGGGCTTTGCATAGATGGTGATCTCCTTGCCATCAACGATGATGGAACCCGGAGTAACGACGGTCTTGCCATCCTCGCCGAGAACAGCGTCCTTGAAGTCAACAGTGTGCTTACCCTCACCGAACTTGCCTGCGAAGCCACCCTGAGCGGTGTCGTACTTCAGGAGGTGAGCCAGCATCTTGGGGCTGGTCAAGTCGTTGATTGCTACTACTTCATAACCTTCTGCCTCAAACATCTGACGGAATGCGAGACGACCGATACGGCCAAAGCCGTTAATACCTACTTTTGTCATTTTTGGGTTGTTTTTTAATTGGGTTTATACTAAAATATCTCTTTTTTTTGCCTTAAAATGAAAATTTTTCTTGTTTCGTGTGCAAAGTTACAAAATAATTTGTAAATTTGCCACAGATTTCTAATTAAAAAAATGTAAATCGACTGCAAGAGGTGCGAAATTGTCATAAATCAAGTCAAAAATGAAGCGCTGAGCGGCGATTGTAAAACGTAGATAGCAAAAATATTCAATAATTACAATTCACATTACAAACCTTTTAAACAATTACGACTATGGGATTTATTAAGGAATTCAAAGAGTTTGCCATGAAGGGCAACGTAATGGACATGGCTGTCGGTGTCATCATCGGCGGTGCGTTCGGAAAGATTGTCAGCTCGCTCGTCGACGACGTGCTCATGCCACTCGTTGGTATGCTCACCGGCAATGTCGACTTCACCCAGCTTGTGGCCAAGATTGGCGACGGCGAAGGTGCTGCCGTGCTGAAATATGGTACATTTATTCAGAACGTTGTCGACTTCCTCATCGTGGCCTTCTGTATCTTCCTCATGCTGAAGGGCATCAACAAGCTCAACCGCAAGAAGGAAGAGCCCGCACCTGAGCCAGAGGCACCCGCAGGACCCACCCAGGAGGAGCTCCTCGCTGAAATCCGCGACCTGCTGAAGCAGAAGTAATTCGCGCGTACCTTATTATTATATTGTAATTCAACATCATGCTTTTCCCGCTTTTCCCCTTCTGATTCTGAAGAGGAAAAGCGGGAAAAGCATGATGGGCTATTCACGCCTGGACGACAAATTTGGAAAATATAACGCACATTGTTTCGTCAACTCAAAAAATATTGCTACCTTTGCACGCAAAATGCAAAGAACTGACACGATTATGGAAGAAAAGATTCTAAACGAAAGCGAAGAGAGACGCTCCGTGAGCTTCATTGAGCAGATGGTGATTGACGACTTGGCAGCCGGCAAGAACGGCAGCCGCCTGCAGACACGCTTCCCACCGGAGCCCAACGGTTACCTGCACATCGGCCACGCCAAGGCCATCGCCCTCGACTTCGGTCTGGCGAAAAAGTATGACGGCGAGTGCAACCTCCGCTTCGATGACACCAACCCTCAGAAAGAAGACACCGAATATATCGAGAGCATCGAGCAGGACATCAAGTGGCTTGGCTTCGAGTGGGCCCATGTCTACTACGCTAGCGACTACTTCCAGCAGCTGTGGGACTTCGCCGTGTGGCTCATCAAGAAGGGACGTGCCTACGTCGACGAGCAGACGGCTGAAGCCATCGCCCAGCAGAAAGGTACGACCACAACGCCGGGCACTAACAGTCCCTTCCGTGACCGTCCCGTCGAAGAGAATCTCAGGCTGTTTGAGTTCATGAACAGCGGCAAGTGCGAGCCGGGCACGCTCACCCTGCGCGCCAAGATCGACATGGCTCACCCCAACATGCTGTTCCGCGACCCGCTCATCTACCGCGTGCTGAACATCCCCCACGTGAAGACTGGATCGAAGTGGAATGCCTACCCGATGTACGACTTCACCCATGGCCAGAGCGACTATCTCGAGGGCGTCACACATTCGTGGTGTACGCTGGAGTTTGTCGAGCACCGTCCCCTTTACGACCTGTTTGTCACATGGATGAAGGAATGGGCCATGGATATGAAAGAAGAAGGTGTAAAGACGGATGATTACTCTGAGCGAATGCAATCTGCAATCCGCAATCTTCAATCTGCTACCTATCAGGGGCCTCGTCAGACGGAGTTTAACAAGCTGAACTTGAACTATACGCTCATGTCGAAGCGAAACCTGCTGGCGCTGGTCAACGAAGGCCTTGTCAGCGGATGGGACGACCCCCGCATGCCTACAATCTGCGGACTGCGCCGCCGTGGCTTTTCGCCTGAGAGCCTCCGCAACTTCATCGACAAGATTGGCTACACCAAGATTGATGCCCTGAACGACATGGCACTCCTTGAAAGCGTTGTCCGCGACGACCTGAACAGCCGCGCCCTTCGCGTCTCGGCTGTGCTCGACCCCGTGAAGGTGGTGCTCACCAACTATCCTGAGGGACAGACTGAGCAACTCGAAGCTATCAACAACCCCGAATGTGAGGCCGACGGCACCCATGAGGTGGAGTTCAGCCGCGAACTGTGGATCGAGCGCGATGACTTCATGGAGGTTGCCGAGAAGAAATTCATGCGTCTGGCTCCCGGCAAGGAGGTACGCCTGAAAAACGCCTACATCATCAAGTGCGACGAGACACATCCCTGCGACAAGGACAGTGAAGGACGTGTCACCACCATCTATTGCACCTACGACCCAGAATCGCGGAGCGGTATGCCTGGCTCTAACCGTAAGATCAAGGGCAAGACGCTGCACTGGGTCAGCTGCCACAACGCCCGCAAGGCAGAGGTGCGCCTCTACAACCGCCTATGGAAAGTAGAGAACCCGCGCGACGAGCTCGCCGCCCTCCGTGAGGCTCAGCAGTGCGACGCCGTGACAGCCATGAAGCAGCTTATCAACCCCGACTCGCTCAGCATCATCAGCGACTGCTACATCGAGCCCTTCGCAGCCTCCATGCCAGCACTGACCTACCTGCAGTTCCAGCGCATTGGCTACTTCAATGTCGACCCCGACTCAACGGCCGACCACCCCGTGTTCAATAAGACCGTGGGACTGAAGAGCTGATTGAAAGGCAAGAAGGCTAAACAGAGTTCAATGCTCCGACAATGAAGAAAACAGGCGACGAATATTTCGACAGCGAAGAGTTTCGCGAGTTGCTGGCCGAATACGAAGAAGCGGTCGGCAGCGGACAGCCTGTGTTCATGGATGCGGAGGAACTGACCGAGATTGCCGACTACTACCACTGTACAGGCGCCAACGACCAAGCCAACGATGCCATACATCTTGCCATCAGCTTGTCGCCTGACGCTGTCGCACCCCTCGACTACCTATTCCACGAGGCACTGGCCGATCGTAACCCTGCCCAAGCCGAGGAACTGCTCGACCGGATGATCGACAAGACAGGACCGGAGTACATCTACGACCGTGCCGAGCTGATGCTCTATCACGGCAAGGCCAACAATGCCAACGCCTACCTGAGAAAGGAACAGAAAAAGGTGCCCGAAGAGGAGATGCAGGACTACGTGGTCGACGTGGCCACCCTGTTCTCCGACTACAACCAGCCCACCATCGCAATGGAGTGGCTCAACGAGGGCAACGAAGAGGACACACCCGAGTACCAGGAGCTGAAAGCCCACATGCTCGCGGGCATCGGCCGCTACAAAGACTCACTGAAAATCTTCAATGAGCTCATCGACCGCAACCCGTTCAGCAAACGCTATTGGAACGGCATGGCCAACACGCAGCTCATGGAGGAAGACTACGACAAAGCCGTCGAAAGCAGCGAGTTTGCCATCGCTATCGACCCGAACGACCCTGAAGGGTTGCTGGCAAAGGCCGATGCACTGTTCCATCTGAACAACTTCACCGACGCCCTGGAATACTACGGCCGCTATAACCAGCTGGAGCCTGACGATGCCTACGGACTGCTCTACCAAGGCATTTGTCTGCTGAACCTCGACCGCATCGAAGAGGCTGTCGTCACGCTAGAAAAGGCAGAAGCCGTCGACGAGGGGATGCTCCGCGAGGACATCATCGAAGAGCTGGCTTTCGCCTACAACGAACTGGGGGCGACGCCCAAAGCCCTCGAACTGCTCGACAGCCTCGACAGCGACGATCCCAACACACACAGCAACGTCCTCATCATGAAAGGGCACCTGCTGCTCTGTGTCGGGCGCAACGCTGAGGCCGAGTCCCTGTTCAGCGAGGCCATCAACACCCACAAGGCTCCCCACGAAGCCATTCTGCGCGTCATCATCTCACTCTTCGACAATCAGTTCATCGAAGGAGCTTACAAGATGTTCAAGCGGCTCTACAAACTGGCACCCTCCGACTTCAACTACGGCTATGCCTACATGGCCCTCTGCTGCTACGACCTGAAGTACGACGACGAGTTCCTCTTCTACCTCAAGGAGGCATGCCAACGCAATCCACGCGAATGTCGCAGTGTGCTGTCGTTTCTCTTCCCCTCGGACGTCAAGCCACAGGACTACTATAACTATTATGTCAAGGAAATAAAAGGCGAACCATGATTTCTGCACTACTCAATAACCTGAACTACTACACCATCCTGCTGCTCATGCTCTTGGAGAGCACCGTCATTCCAGTGCCCTCAGAGTTGGTCGTAGCCCCCGCCGCCTACCATGCCGCTGGCGGTGGTCTCAACGTGGTGCTTGTGGTGCTCTTCGCAACCATCGGTGCCGACTTGGGTGCCTCTATCAACTATTTTGTGGCCCTCTACGTTGGGCGACCTGTCATCTACCGCTTTGCCAACAGCAAGTGGGGCAAGATGTGCCTGCTCAATCAGGAGAAAGTGGAGAAGAGCGAACGCTACTTCGACCGGCATGGCATCGTCGCCACGCTCACGGGGCGCCTTATCCCCGGCATCAGGCATCTCATCTCGCTGCCCGCCGGCCTTGCCCGCATGAACTACTGGAAATTCCTGCTCTACACCACCATCGGCGCTGGTCTCTGGCACACCATCCTTGCCGCCCTCGGCTGGTATCTCCACTCGTTTATCAAACCCGAGGACCTGGAGCAGACCATTGAACGCTACAATCACTATATCATCGCAGCCATCCTCGCCATCGTCGTGGTGGGCATCGCGTACCTTATTATTAAAAAGAGGAGTCGGAACACCGGAAAGTCGGCATAACGAAGCGACATCGTTATCCCGAAATACCGAAATAACGTCAAAACGAAGCAACATCGTTATCCCGAAATAACGAAATAACGTCATAACGAAGAGAAAAAAAGAGAAAACAATAACAACGAAACATCGAAGCTATATGAATCATCTCGTCATTATGGCAGGCGGCGTGGGCAGCCGCTTCTGGCCAATGAGCACCGCCCAGCATCCTAAGCAGTTCATCGACGTGCTCGGCGTGGGAAAGACATTGTTGCAGCTCACCGTGGAGCGCTTCGGACAGCTCGTCGCACCAGAGAACATCTGGGTTGTCACCAACCAGGCCTATATTGACATCGTGCGGCAGCAACTGCCCGACATGCCCGTAGGCAACATCCTCTGTGAGCCCTGTCGGCGTAACACCGCACCCTGCATCGCCTACGTCTCATGGCGTATCAAAGCACAAGACCCCAAGGCCAACATTGTCGTCACGCCCTCCGACCACATCGTCACCAACGTGCAGGAGTTCCAGCGCATCATCAGCTCCTGCATGGACTTCACCTCCGACAGTGACGCCATCATCACCCTCGGCATGAAGCCCACACGACCGGAGACGGGCTACGGCTACATACAGGCCGATCTCTCGGCATCGTCGCTGCGCAACAAACAGATTTTCCGTGTGGATTCCTTCCGCGAGAAGCCCGACTTAGAGACTGCCCAGCAGTACATCAAGAAGAGCAACTACTTCTGGAACGCCGGCATCTTCATCTGGAACGTCACGACCATCGTCAACGCCTTCCGCGTCTACCAGCCCAAGATCACACGCATCTTCGAGAGCCTCAACAACGTCTATGGCACTCCCGACGAGCAGGCTGCCATCAACGAGCGCTTCCCACAATGCGAGAATATCTCTGTCGACTATGCCATCATGGAGAAGGCCGAAGAAATCTTTGTCTGCCCGGCTGACTTCGGATGGAGCGACCTCGGCACGTGGGGCTCACTGCTGCAACAGTCGCAACGCGACCTCTATGGCAATGCCGCCATCGGCCCCGACATCCAGCTCTTCGAGTCACACGGCTGCATTGTACATACCATGCAGGAGCACCGCGTCATCATCCAGGGCCTCGACGACTACATTGTGGCCGAGAACAACGGCACCCTCCTTATCTGCAAACTCTCCGAGGAGCAGCGCATCAAGCAATTCCAGGAACAGTCATAACACAAAGCAACAACTATGAACAAAATTGCACTCATTACCGGCATCACGGGACAGGACGGCTCCTTCCTTGCCGAATTTCTGATAGAGAAAGGTTACGAAGTCCATGGCCTCATGCGCCGCTCATCGTCGTTCAACACGGGCCGCATCGAGCACCTCTACCTCGACGAGTGGGTACGCGACATGAAGAAGAAGCGACTCGTCGAACTGCACTGGGCCGACATGACCGACTCTTCGTCGCTCATCCGCATCATCGGCGAGGTACGCCCCACCGAAATCTATAACCTCGCGGCACAAAGCCACGTCAAGGTGTCGTTCGACGTGCCTGAATATACCGCCGACACCGATGCCATCGGCGTGCTACGCCTGCTCGAGGCCGTGCGCATCTGCGGACTGGAGAAGACGTGTCACATCTACCAGGCTAGCACCAGTGAGCTCTACGGACTGGTGCAGGAAGTGCCGCAGTCGGAGACCACGCCCTTCTACCCGCGTTCGCCCTACGGTGTCGCCAAGCTCTATGGCTACTGGATTATGAAGAACTACCGTGAGTCGTACGGCATGTACTGCTGCAACGGCATCCTTTTCAACCACGAGAGCGAGCGGCGTGGCGAGACGTTTGTCACCCGCAAGATCACCCTCGCTGCAGCACGTATTGCCCAAGGCCATCAGGACAAGCTCTACCTTGGCAACCTCAACGCCCTGCGCGACTGGGGCTATGCCCGCGACTACGTGGAGTGCATGTGGCTCATTCTCCAGCAGCCGCAGCCCGACGACTTCGTCATTGCCACCGGTGAGTACCACTCCGTGCGTGAGTTCTGCACGCTGGCCTTCCAGCACGTAGGCATCAACTTAGAGTGGCAGGGCGAGGGTGTCAACGAACGTGGCATCGACAGTGCCACGGGGCGTGTCATCGTCGAAGTCGACCCGAAATACTTCCGACCTGCTGAGGTCGAGCAGCTCTTGGGCAATCCTGCCAAAGCCCGCAAGGTGCTTGGCTGGAACCCGCAAAAGACGTCCTTCTCGGAACTCGTCCGCATCATGGTCGACCACGACATGAAGAAGGTCAAGAAACTGTTCACTTCCTCCCATTAAACCTCTTCACACTCATGAATACCATCGACAGCACCCCGTCGTCCCTCCTTGACAGGGGGTTAGCAGAAGATTCCAAGATCTATGTTGCTGGCCATCGCGGGCTCGTAGGCTCCGCCATCTGGAATAATCTTATCAGCCGTGGCTACACAAACCTCGTTGGCCGCACCCATGCTGAACTCGACCTTACCGACCAGCAGGCCGTACGCACGTTCTTCGACCAGGAGCGCCCCGACGGTGTCATCCTTGCTGCCGCACACGTCGGTGGCATCATGGCCAACTCACTCTACCGCGCCGACTTCATCATGCAGAACATGCAGATGCAGTGCAACGTCATCAGCGAGGCTTATCGCCACGGTGTCCGTAAGCTGCTCTTCCTTGGCTCAACGTGCATCTACCCCAAGGATGCGCCTCAGCCGATGAAGGAAGACTGCCTGCTCACGTCACCCCTTGAGTACACCAACGAGCCGTATGCCATCGCGAAGATTGCCGGTCTCAAGATGTGCGAGAGCTATAACCTGCAGTACGGCACGAACTATATCGCCGTCATGCCCACCAACCTCTATGGCCCCAACGACAACTTCCATCTGGAGAACTCGCACGTCATGCCTGCCATGATTCGCAAGATCCACCTTGCGAAACTGCTTCACGAAGGCGACTGGCAGAGCATCGCCGCTGACCTGAACAAGCGCCCCGTAGAGGGCGTGACGGGCGACAGCACCCACGAGGCCATCGAGCAGGTACTACAGAAATATGGCATCTACCACAACCGCGTCGAGCTGTGGGGAACGGGCACGCCACTGCGTGAGTTCCTCTGGAGCGAGGATATGGCCGACGCCTGCGTACACCTCCTGCTGAACGTCGACTTCAAGGACATTATCGGCATTGAGAAATATTCTGCTGTACACTATGGTGCCAAGGCCGACGCCACCGTCGACCGCAACCATGCCGCAGGACGCGGCGGGGCCATTCCTGCCCTTGGCGACATCCGCAACTGCCACATCAACATCGGCACGGGGCGCGAGCTCACCATCCGCGAGCTCTCACAACTGGTAGCTGCCGCCACTGGCTTCACCGGCGTCATCGACTTCGATGCCACGAAGCCCGACGGCACGCCACGCAAGCTCATCGATGTCAGCAAGCTGCACCGTCTCGGCTGGACGCACAAAGTGGAGCTGGAAGAGGGTGTCAGTCGGCTCTACCAGTGGTATCTCACATCTAATTCCCTCTAACCGCGAGAAGGCTATACGGAAATCACACGCTTCACAGGAATGTCTGCCGAGGCAAAAACTACCCTCAAAAATGAACTTATGTTCGTGGGCCAACTAACATAGGTTCGTGGGCTTACGAACATAAGTTTGTGAACCAACGAACCCTATGTTCATTTTGAAAGCACCAAAACGAACAACACATCAAGGTTGCCAATGCCCATCTGATGCTCTGTTTTTTACAAAAATTGGAACATCTGCATAGCCTTTCTTCCTAACAAACACGAATTGCCACGAATTATCCACAAATGGCTGCGCGCAGCACTTACTATCCCTGTCACGCCCCTACGAGGCTGGCTGTGCATAGTTCCGTAGCCTAGAACTTGAATCACCAAAAAGAACATGTTACTCTTCTGTTACTCTGTTACTGTGTCTTTCTAATCACCAAAAAGAAAATGTTACTCTTCTGTTACTCTGTTACTGTGTCTTTCTAATCACCAAAAAGACATGTTACTATCTTGTTACTCTGTTACTGTGTCTTAATCTATCACTAAAAAGACATGTTACTATTCTGTTACTGTGTCTTACCTCCCACGCCCCTACGGGGCAAGCTGTGCGGCTCGCGGAACTCGGGGAATCAATACCACTGCACGGTGCTGGAGTAGCTTGAACGCTTATCGTACTTCAAGGCGTCGGTAAGCGTCGAGGCGTTACAGCGGAACGAGAAATTGTAGCTGGTATATGGCGCAAGCACCACCGAACACGACATGTTGAAACAGTGGAGGTCGCGTGATAGCGAGGCCGTCGTCATCGAAATCTTCTTGCTCTCGAAATCATAGCCACTGCTGAACGTGATGTTCCAGCCATCGCTGATGCGAATATTACCACTGACATTCAGGTTCTGGGTGAAAGCATAAGGATAGCGCATGGTGTGGTAGTTGAACCGCGAGACATCAGTGTTCTCACGCATCGTCACACCGTAGCCGAGGCTGATGCTCCAAGGCAGCGAGAAGGCCATATAGCCATCCTCGTCGGTCTCAGCCTTTCCGGCATCGTCGCGGCGTGCGCCACGCTTGCCCTCCTCAAGATCGCGGTCGATGTTAGTCTCCACCTCGTTGTCATACTCGTCGTACTCGTCGTCATCGTCATAGCCCTTGTCTTTGTCCTTCTCGTCCTTTTCTTTCAGCGGACGCTCGCCCTTTATCCATTTGATAAGGTTCGAGATCTTGTTGTTGTCGAGCGTATACGACAGGTTCTGCGACATACCTTGGAAGCGTCCAATCTTGCCCATGCCCCAGTAGGTCCGCGTGTCACTGACGCGGGGTGTGGCTCCCACCGAGTCGGCCTCATAGACGTAGCTGGCGAAGACGGCGTTGAGGTTGAACGTGTAGCTCTTGGTGATTTTCAGACGGATGCGTGTGCTGAGGTCACTCCATGGGCGCACCTTGGCGGCCATGTTGTACGACATAGAGCCGCCGAGCTCATCGATGAGGCTCACCTTGCGTAACGAGTCGTTACTGTCGCGAATCTTCATCTCCACGTTGTTACCCAAGTCGAACGAGATACTACCCGTCTTGCCCTTGCCGGGTACGCCATAGAGTGCACCCTGATAGGGCGAATACTCCACGAGCGACACCGAACCGTCGGCGTTGGTCTTCTGGTACGTCTGGTAGTAGCCGTAGCGCGAGGCACTGAAGTCGGGAGCATAACTGAAGCTCACCTGCGGTGTGACAACGTGGCGGATGCGGTCGATCTTGTTACCAAAGAGCTTGCGCGAAGGTATCCAGAAGCCGTAGAGTTTGGTCGATGCCGATAGCGAGAGGTTCCAGTTGTAGACGTTGTAGAGGCCATAGAGCGTGTCGGCCACCTCCTTCGTGCCGTCCCACGACTTGTGGGTCTTGTTGGTGTAGGTACGGTCGGTGAAATTGAACGACGGTGTCAGGTTGACATAGCCAAAGAGCGTGAAGTTACCGCTAATGGGGATGCTGTGCTGCATGCCGTTGCGCCAGTCCTTCAGCAGCGAGGCGTGCACCAGCTCGCTCTCCTTCGACGTGATGGAATTCGAGAAGTGACCGGTGTACGACATCGATATCTTCTCATACCAGCGTTCAGCACCCGCCATCTTCTTACGCTTGAAGGGGTAGAAGCGCGAGATGCTGATGTTCAGGTCGGGCATGGTCATGGCAATGGTCGAGTCGCGCATGTTCTGGTTCAGGTTCATCGTCGTCGAGATGTTCATGCCGATGCTCGAGAACGAGGTGCTGTAGCTCACCGACGAGGTGCGCGTCGACTGTGTCATCGACTGCGGGTTGTACATCGATGTCAGGTTGTTACGCTCGTAGCTGCTGGTAGCGAAGTTGACGCTCGCCGACAGGTTCGAGAAGGGGTTGGCCTTGGCATCCTGGCGGTGGCTCCACTGAATCTTGAAGCTGGTCTGCTTGGCATAGTCGGGCATGTTCTTCTCGCCCGTCACCGTGTTCTGGTAACTGGCGAACAACGAGCCACTGAAGCGGTAGCGCTTGCGGTAGTTGGTGGCCATCGATGCGCCCCACGACCCCTTGGTATAGATTTCGCCCAACAGCTTCAGGTCCATCTTGTCGGAGATAGCGAAGTAGTAGCCACCATCACGCAGGTAGAAGCCGCGCTCCGTCTCATCGCCGTAGGTGGGCATGATGAATCCTGACGAGTAGCTCTTCGAGAAAGGGAAGAAGCCATAGGGGATGGCCAGGGGCACCGGCACGTCGCACACCACAAGATAGGCGGGGCCAAAGACCACGTCCTTGCCGGGTCGCACCTTGGCGCGCGACATAGCGATATAGAAGTCGGGATGCGGGGCGTCGCACGTCGTATAGCGCCCGTGTTGCAAGAACATCTCGCCGTTGGCACCGCGTTTCGACAGTTCTGAGGTCAGGAAGCCATCCTCCTGCTGGGTGTATACCTGCTGGATGAGGCCTTTCTTCGTCTTGAAGTTGAAGGCCATGGTGTCGCTCTCGTAGGTGTCGGCGCCCATCTTGAACACGGGCTTACCCTTCAGTTCCTTCGAGATGGTGTCGAGCGTTCCGGTGGCATGCACCAGCGACGAGTCGAGGCACATGTAGATCTTGTCGCTCTTCAGGTCCATGTTCTGGTACTGCACATGCGAGTCGCCATAGAGATGGGCCATGCCCGACGATGCCACATAGATGAGCGAGTCCTTGGCCGAGAACTCCACAGGGGCATCGATGCCATTCTTTCGCTGGCGGTTCAGGGAGTCGAGGGCCAGCGAGTCGTCAATCACCTTATTATATTTATAGATAGCCAGCTCTAACGAGTCCATCGTCGTCGTGTCGCGCTTCAGGGCAGCACGCCCCTCGCCCGTGGGGAGCCCACCCCCATCCCATGTTTGGATAGAATCGGAGGGGAACCCACCCCCTTCCCCTCCCCAAGGGAGGGGTGTCTGGTTACCATCAGCGGCGACATTACCTGCGGCCTTTTCAACGGAAGAACTATCCAAGCCCCCCTCCCTTGGGGAGGGGATGGGGGTGGGTTCACTGTCAGGCACAAAAATGGCGGCGCCAACATCCTCTCCCTCTTGCTTCGGTTGCTTCAGGAAGAGCGACGATGGCGAGCATGCCCATAGCAGCAGCAGGGCCAAAAGCAGCAATATAATGCCCCTTTCGCGTTTCACGGCTGCAAAGGTACGAATTTTTTGGGGAGTTAAAAGAGTAATAGGAGTTAATTGGAGTTAAAGGCAATCGTTTTTATGCTACATCTCAAACATTTTCGACCTGTACGGTTGAAAAGAAATATATATAGATATGGAGAAACGATTCTTTTTTTGAAACGAATCTATTTAATTTGTTTTTAATTTTGGCCACGAATGTGGCCTTGTTGAAACTATTAAATAAAATTAGTTTTCAATTAGGACAATTCGTTTCCAACACAAACATTTCCTGTTCATTTCAAAATCCATTTCAACCGTACATCTCAAACATTTTTGCCCACATTAAGAATTTCAGCACCCCCTCATGACCAAACCGCTCAAGGCTCTGCGCGGCCTGCTCAACACTCAGCACCCGCTCGGGATGTGACTTCGAAAAGAACTTGTCGGCATAACACACCAACTGCTCCGTCACCGTCTCTGGCACGAAAAAGCCCTCGCGCACCAGGGCCGCCGGCAGCAGCTCGACGACGTGTCCCTCAGCATCGACGGTCGTTGGCACTGTCGCCAGCCCCGTCCCCGTGTGGCGCTCACAGACGCGGGCATGCTCCGGGAAGCCCTCGCGGCGCAGCAGTTCACCGCCGATAAGACCATGGCGCAGGTAGTGCTCGGTACCCTCGCAATGGATGCTCGGGGCATGGCACCAGCGGATGCCAATGTCGTGGAGCATCGCTGCCTCCTCAACAAATCGTTCGTCAAGTCCCAACTCCGGGTGACGCTCGCATACGGCCAAGCACCGCACGGCCACCTGTCGGCTATGGCTGAGCAACAGCCGCCGAAGGGCGTCGTCATCAGGATAGTAGCGCTGAATCATTGCTTCGTAATCCATGGTTCAATCTTCTTGTTCTATTTGGGGTGCAAAATTACGAAAAGCAACGCACCCTGCCCAACCATTTTGCATAAAGATTGTTAACGCCGGGAAAAACATCGCCGAGCTGGCATGCGCGCTTCACCTTCTGTCGTGCCAAATTGTCAGCCGAAACGTCGTGGCACGTCACGGCTGGCAACCGAAGAAAGAATGCACAAAAGGAGACGGCTGTGCAAGAAGGCAAACGTTTTATCGCTTTTTTGAAAACTTAACCACTTATTTCTTGCTCAGTTCACAAATTCTTCGTAACTTTGCACCCGAATTGTGGGCATACGACTCGCAAGCCTCTCGAAAACGAACAAACAAAATTTACAAACAACAATTTAAATCTATCAAATTATGGTTAAACAATTACATTTCAAATCATTGCTACTACTATTCGCTATGATAGTAGGTAGCACAAGTGTGTGGGCACAGGCAGAAGAGACTATTGCCTCTTTCACTGCTTCTACTTACAATGGAGGTACAACCAATGGCTGGACAGTAACTGATGCAGCAGCATACGCGACAGCAGGTGGTGGTTATTATCAGCTCACTTCCAGTGATTATTCTATTGTAACTCCTACAATTAACTGGTCTGGTTATACTAACATTACAATTACTATTGGCGCAAGAAAATTTGGTGGTCCTAATGAAACACAAGGCAAAATATCTGTTAGTCAAGGAGACACAGAATTAGCCTCTTACAGTCCCTCTGGAACATCTATTGTTTCAAGTTCTGCATTATCCATTACTCCAACTGATGGAGCAATCACCATTTCCTGCCCTGGCGCATCAAGTAATAAAGGATGTGGTGTTCAATCAATTACCATCAAAGGGACGGTGGCAAATCCTAATCCCGTCCTTGCTGTCAATCCCTACACCAAAAATGTTGCATACGAAGGTGCAACAGGTACTTTGGATGTCGTTGCCACCAATTTCTTGGTGACAGATGCTACCGATTGCGATTTTCAATTCTTTGCAGATGCTTCTGGAGAATCTTCTTCAAACAAACCATCATGGATTAGTTTAAGTTTGAAAGATAGCAATTCAAAGCTCGAATACACAGTTGTTGCCAACGATGGCGAAGCACGCACTGCTTATTTCAAGATGTACATGGAAGTAGATGGTGAAGGCCTCTATTCTGACATGATCACCATCAATCAAGCTGCTTACGTGGTTGACTTTGCCACTTTGCCCTTCAACTGGAATGGTGGAACACAATCTGAACTCACCGGAGTTACAGGTGTTACTGCCAATGGATTGGGTGGTGATTATGCTGAAAGCTATGTTCCTTACAGAGTAAAATTCGACGGTAATGGTGACTACATTCAGGTAAAGACTGACAGCCAGCCGGGCAAGGTGACCATTGGTGTCAAGATGATTGGCGGTGGTTCTACCTCAACGATCACTGTGCAGGGTTCTGCCAATGGCACTGACTTCAACGATGTACAGGATCTGACCATCAGCGGAAGCCAGAACGACGTATTAACTCTTGAGACAACAAGCAGCTTTGCCGCTACCGACAGGTATGTGCGTCTCTACTTCACCAAGGGTTCAAACGTAGGTGTTGGCCCCATCTCAATTGCCAAGCCGTCAAATTCTCCAGAAATTGTTGCAAGTAATGTTAATATTGCCTATGATGCCACCAGCGGTTCCATCGCTTATACCATCAACAATCCTGTTGACGGAGGTGTGTTGACAGCTTCTTCTAATGCCAACTGGCTCACACCGGGTACAGTAGCCAACGGTACTGTTCCCTTCACTGTCACAGCCAACGAAGGACTGGAGCGTGAAGCTACCGTTACCCTTACCTATACATACGGCGACAATGAGCCTGTCACAAAGAACGTGACCGTAACACAGGCACAAAACCCGAATGCCGCAGGTACTGAAAACAATCCCTATACCGTGACTCAGGCTCGCAATGCCATAGATGCTGAAACTGGCATCACCGGTGTTTATGTTACTGGTACAGTATCTGAGATTGTCACCGAGTTTAGTTCTCAATACGGAAATATCAGCTACAACATTTCAGTTGACGGAACAACGACGGCTGCACAACTATTAGTCTTCCGCTGCAAGAGCTATAATGGTGCTAATTTCACCAGTGCCGAAGATATTCAGGTAGGAGACGTGGTTGTGGTGAACGGCGATTTGCAGCTTTATTATGATGAGGATGAAGACACATACACCTATGAGTTCAAACAGGGCTGCAAACTCATTTCCTTAGAGCGCAATGAGATTGAATACTACCTCACAGGAACATTCAACAGCTGGTCAGAGACGCTCACCGAAATGCAAAAGCTCGAAAAGAACAGCGAGGGCAAGTACGCCACCCCGATGAACGTTACCATCCCCGATGGTTCTACATTTACTGAATTCAAGGTCATAAGGAAGAATCTTAACGGCTCGCTCACATGGATTGGTGCTCAGGCAGACGGCAGCTACTATCTCGTCTTTAGCGATGGTGACATTCAAATGAATGAAGGCGGAGGTCAGAACTTAAGGTTCGAAACCGCTGGTGAGTATACATTCACATTCGATGTCTCCACATATAAGCTCAACGTTACGGGCTTCCCTGTTCCCGAGGTGAAATACTACCTCGCTGGTAGCTGGAGTGATAACTGGAGTGACGGTAAGATTGAACTCGACGAGAATGCCGACGGCACCTTCAGCACCTCGAAGTTAGTGGGCCCCGGCACACGGTTCAAGTTCGTGAAGACTGTCGACGGTGTGGAGCATTGGTTAAGCGCAAACAAGACAGGCGACGACTACGGTGTACATAGCGAACATTACTCAGGCATACAGCTCGTTGACAACAACAATAATGCTGCATTTGTCATCCAGATTGCTGCAGACGCTACGCTCTCATTCACGCTTAATCCTACTACTATGAAGTTCGATGTTGCCGGCTGGCCCATCACTGCCGATGGCAATATGTTCGTGAAGGTGACCTCTGGCTCTGTTGGGGATGGCGCATACCTCATCGTTTACAAGGATGGTAATTTGGCATTCGATGGCAGTAAAGACGCATCATCTATTGGAAACGGTGGCAACCACATCGATGTTACAATCGTGAACAATCGCATCGTTGCTAACGAAACCACGAAGGCTTCTCTATTCTTCATCCAGAATGGTACCATCAAGTCAGCAAGCGGTTTGTACATCGGTCGCACATCTAACAGTAATGGTCTTGATGTAAGCGATGAAACCGTTTATACGAATACTATTTCTATTGACTCAGAAGGCAACGCTGTCATTAATTCTTCTGGCAATGCATACTTGAGATTTAACACTGCAAGTGGTGGTATGTTCCGTTACTACAAGTCAACCAGTTACACTGACCAGGAGGATATCCAGCTCTACAAGCTCGTCACAATTGAGCCTGAGACTGTCGCCATCACCTCTGCCGGTATGGCTACCTATTACTCCGAGAATCCTCTTGACTTCTCTGGTTTCGAGGACATGTGGGCTTACACCGCTGCTGTGACTCCCGACGGTGCCATCACCTACACGCGTATTATTAAGGTCCCCGCCCTGACTGCTGTGGTGCTTTACAACCAGAACGGTGGCGCTGCCTCACACGAGGTTCCTGTTTGCACAGAGTCTACTGATTCTGTCAGCACTAACAACCTCATTGGTGTGCTTGAGTACTATACTGTTCCTCAGACGGAAGCTAATGGTGCTACGAACTACTTGTTGAATAAACAAGGTGATAATGTTGGCTTCTACAAGGCCAGCGGCAGGCATGGCGTGGCTGCTCACCGTGCTTACCTGCAGGTTCCTGCTGGCACGACTGTCCGCTCGTTCTATGGTTTCAACGAAGGTGGTGTCTCCACTGGCATTGAGGAGCTGAACAGCGAGTCGACGACCAACAACCGCTATTACAACCTCAACGGTCAGCAGACAGTTGCTCCTCAGAAGGGGCTGTACATCGTGAACGGCAAGAAGGTCATGGTAAAATAAGAAACAAATAATGTCTCTGGAAAGAAATCGGCAAGAATAAGCAAGAATTAGTTCCAACAATAAGAAATAATAATTCTTATAATTGTTGAGCGTAATTATTTCTCATTCTTTCCTATTTCTTTCCAAGAAGAAGAACAACAACATCTTTAATTTAAAATAGGAGAACAAAGCAATGAAAAAGACATATCAGATTCCTATGATCGACATCATCCGCGTCGAGACCCAGCAAATGATTGCCGATTCTTTTAATGGACAGGGAGGCTCAGGCCATACCAATGATGGGGAAAGTAATGGTGATGGTCTCTCCCGCCGTGGTGGCTCTATGTGGGACGACGAAGATTAATCGTAGTATCTACGGGCGGCTGGCACGTCTTTCTCCATCCTGCTCCGTCCACGCAACCCTCCTTATGTGGACTCCTCCGCGTGCCGGCGCCCGTTCTTTCTCCCCCACCCTGCTTCGTGCAAGGTGGGGGCTTTTTGAAAATGGCAGAGCCAAGGACATGATTCTGCCTGTCATTTGCCAATAATTACATGACACAAGTTCCGCAAGCTACGAAAACGATGCGCAGCCAGCCCCGTAGGGGCATGACAATGGTAGCCAGCCATTTTAATGGCTGGTGTAAAGGGACGATAGGAAAAGCGTGCCGTAGGTACGCGACAACGGTATTATTATTGTCGCGTACCTACGGCACGCCTGCTACACCGCCCCTGTTACCAGCCATTAAATGGCTGGCTACCATTGTCTGATGCCTACGGCATCGGCTGCGCAGAACTTGCGCCACGCATTCTCGCTGCAAACGTAGAGAAACTTGAATTACATCATACAAGTTCCGTAGTAAGCATTGTGAAGAGTCGTTCCGACATTGCAAGGAGCAAAAGAACTAAAAAAACGATGTATCCGCGAGATGAATTCTGAAACTTGGGTTTTGCGATTTTATTCTCGGGTTTTGCGATTTTATTCTCGGAGTTTGCGATTGTATTCTCGGGGTTTGCGATTGTATTCTCGGGGTTTGCGTTTGTATTCTCGGGGTTTGCGATTGTATTCTCGGGTTTTGCAAGCTGAAACTCGAGAGTTGCGAATGAAAAAGGGTGGGTATTGAAAAGACGAAAGAATTTTAGTTAACAAAAAAACATCCTGCGCATCCTGCGCATCCTGCGCCTAAATTTAGGCGCAGGATGCGCAGGATGCGCAGGATAATTTTCAGTTTAATTGAATACAATGGCACAACGTAAGTATGGCATTTACGGGGCATAAGTATGGCATTTATACATTGTAAATACGGCATTTACGGGGCGTAAGTATGGCATTTACACATCGTAAGTATGGCATTTACGGGGCGTAAATGCCATACTTACGAATGGTGTGTAGTTTCCGCGCGTTTAGCCAATACCCACGAATCTGTCATACGGATGATTGAGGTCACTGGATTGCGCTGTCATTGCCATCTGTCGTGCCAAATTGTCAGTCGAGACGTTTTGGCACGGTTTTAGCTTTGACAATGGCAGAAGTGACAAAAACCATTTAAACAACAACAAACAAAAAACAACAATTATGAACATCAAACCATTAGCTGACCGCGTGCTGGTAGTGCCCGCACCGGCTGAAGAGAAGATTGGCGGCATCATCATTCCTGACACCGCAAAAGAGAAACCCCTTCGTGGCACCATCAAAGCCGTTGGTAAGGGCACGAAAGACGAGGAGATGATCCTGAAAGAGGGCGACCAGGTGCTCTATGGCAAGTATGCCGGCACTGAGCTGGAGCTCGAGGGTGAGAAGTTCCTCATCATGCGCCAGAGTGACGTCCTCGCAGTCATTGAGTAATAAAAAAAGGAAAGAAGCACATTAAGAAAGGGACTTTTTTAAAGAAAGAAATTGGAAAGAATCAGAAAGAATTGATCCCAACAATGGAAAAAAAATATTTCTTCAAATTGTTGGACGTAATTATTTCTAATTGTTGCTCATTTCTTTCAAAAGAAACAAACACGTAATTATTTCTAATTGTTGCTCATTTCTTTCAAAAGGAACAAACAACATTAATGTTAAAAGATCATGGCAAAAGAAATTAAATTCAATATCGAAGCCCGCGAACTGATGAAGCAGGGCGTTGACCAGTTGGCAAACGCAGTGAAGGTGACCCTCGGACCGAAAGGCCGCAACGTAGT
>JAEEGL010096288.1_pt1 | contig 21131 bp, 22 predicted proteins | sample 9134231 | NCBI WGS metagenome assembly JAEEGL01 (sample SAMN16246548, study PRJNA631951) | gut metagenome | biome: gut microbiome; feature: rumen; material: fiber-attached | host: Bos | place: Iran: Karaj | collected 2018-10 | reverse complement strand
GGTTAAGGAAATGTACAGATGTTTTTCCCATTTTTGAGGTTTACATCCGTACTTTTCCCAGTTTAACAGCCTCCGGTTAAAGAAATGTACAGATGTTTTTCCTGTTTTTGAGGTTTACATCTGTACTTTCCTCATTTTAACAGCCTCTGGTTAAGGAAATGTACAGATGTTTTTCTCATTTTCGAGGTTAACATCTGTACTTGTCGAAACTCGACAACTCGATAGCAGCCCGGCAAACGTCTATCTGTCGTGCAGATGTATCTGCTTAGCCCTCCAGATCCCGATTTTGTAAAGTTACACTCTAGGTTTTTGATTCAATATGCGTTCGAGCGCCACCCATCCCAGGTATTTCGGATGATCTCCGGTCAGCGCTGTCAGTTTTTCGATTGCCTGGTAGTCATCGATTCTGACTATGTCCCACGCATGGATCACACGACCGTCCCCAAGACTGACGCCGCAATGTCCCCAGTTGACCGGGCCGTTTTCGCCAGGACACAGGCAATCATAGAACACGAACGCGCCTCGCTCCGGAACTCCACCCTGCAGCGCATCCTTGTATATCTCGCAGGATTCCTTCGCAGAATCTCCACCATATATTTCGATATGATTGCTTATTTCAAGTGCGTCCTCGATAAAAGCAAGACACCAGCCTGCATACTCTGTGCTGCCAAGTTTGCTTTCAGCCCAAAGAATCATATTCTCTGTCAGTTTCCTCTTTGAATAATCCGAACTAAGCATGCCATACATATAATAGTCGCACCAGGTATTTCCCATTCTGCCCTGTCTTATCATGCCTTCTTTTAAATAACCGCATTTTTCCATAAGCCTGCATGAAGCAGACGGTCTTACTTGTGCCTTCCCCCCCAGTATGTATAAATTGATTTATCAGGCATCCATTCATTAAGAGCAGGAACATCACTTAAAGTCATTGGTCGCAAAATCAATCGTTCAGTTTCAATAACCGGCTTATTGTATATATAATCCGCTAGTGCCATGCTATCCCCTCCTCTACGCATGTGATAAATCCGGAAAATATAATTTATCCTGTTCTATGGATTCAAGTTCTTTACCTCTGTAGAAAAGTCTGTAGTCATCTCCACCATCATATACTTCGGAAATGCATTTTTCCTTATCCTCTTCAAGAGGAGTAAATCCCAGCATGAACCTGGGCTTATCAATGTCTATACGCCTTACAACATCTGTGAGAGCTACTTTTTCCCTGCACAGAACCGACTGCAATACAGGTATCTCATCCTCTTCCAGTACGATAAAGCAATCAAGATCAGTGCAGTAAAACACATTATCCAGTCCTGATGTATAGAACATCTGCAAACCATATTTATTGATCTGTTCAAAAGAGGAATGAGGCTCGCTGGTGCGAACATAATCCAGATATTTCTTCTTTACGGAATCATCCATATCCTGTATAGGTCTAAAAGGCTCATCGTCGTTATCAAATTTGCAGAATTCTTCTTTTAGAAAATATCTGTACTGATTTATTATTTCAAAACCCATCTTACGATAAAAACCGGCAGCACTTAGATCACCAAAAAGATAGATGCCGTCATGGTCTTTATCATACTCTTTGATCACAAGTTCCATCAGCCCGGCGGCAAGACCCTGCTTTCTATAGTCAATGTCAGTCATAACCGTTCCTATCTGGATATAGTTCTTAACGGCCCCATTTTGCCTGAAACACATTCGATTTGCAGATACATTAGATACGATCTTTCCTCCGTCCGCATAGGAAAAAGGGATATAATCGCCTTCAAAATAGCCATTCGTAACCCAGCCTTCAAAGTCAAATCCAAACGTCTTTTGAGTCAGTCCGTTCAACATATGACGGTATGTGTCATTTCTCATGTAATCACTAATAAATTCCATAGTATTTTTCCTTTTCTGTTAATTCTTCACAGTACAAATTTCCCTAATCAGTAGTCCTCTTCTTTTATCTGTTCATTTACCAGTTCCAATTCATCTTCACTGTAATAGTAGGGTTTGGGATCCTGAGCGTCAAAGTGTATATCAACTCCGATGTTTTTTTCAGTCTCTGTATTTAGGATACTTGATACTGTGCCGGTATGCCCAAAAAGATCATCTTTTTCAGCAATTATTCTCACTATGTCATTTAGCTTGTACATATAATTCACCTCATCGTATTATTTCGACAAACTTTAGTTTATCGTTTAAAACATTACAATTATATCATCATTGATTATACCCCAATAAATAAGCGGCCCACAATCATTTCGTGACCGTAAGCCGCCTTGGATACTGGCTTTATACCCTTCTAACTCCATCCTCTTACTTTAAAAGCTTTGAAAACTCCAAAGCCTTGCCGACATCTCCATCAACCTTAAGCTTTCCGATAGTAAAAGCCACAACGGGATCAAGTTTACCACTGATGAGCTTGTTGAAATCATCTGATTTAATGGAAATTGCGCAGTTCCTGTCATGGTAATCATACGGCTCAACGCTGATCTTGTGGTCCTTAACCTCAACATAGAACACACCGGGATCCTGGTCTGTCAGGTTAACCTGAACTGCAAGAAAATCCACATTTGAAACATCTGCCTTCTCAGCAAGCTTTCTAACTTTTGTAACAACTGCATCACGCTTCATATATAATCCTCCTCTATTTTTACTTATTTAAGTATAATACAACAAACCACCTCATAAACAAACATTCGTATATTGATCTAAATCATCAAGCCACATGGCTTCACAGGCGTCACTGGGCATTCGCCAGTCGCCTCGGGGTGACAGCGTTACAGACCCCACCTTGGGACCATCAGGCAGGCAGCTTCTCTTGAACTGCTGAGAGAAGAACCGCTTAAAGAAATTCCTGCCGGCTGATACCGCATCGTCATAACCAAGCTCGGGATATGCCTTTAGGGCATAGGCTACTGACCTTGAGGGCTCAAATCCATATCTTAATGTGTAATAGAGGAAGAAGTCATTGAGATCATATTTTCCAATCTTCTCTTCCGTCATCTGAGCGATCTGCCCATCCTTATTAGGCGTCAGCTCCGGTGTTATAGGAGTATCGCATATTGACAGGAGTATTTCTTTTAACTCATCGTTCCCACACATATGCGCATAAGTACTGCATATGAATTTGACCAGTGTCTTGGGGACAGAAGCGTTAACTGCATACATGGACATGTGATCTCCATTGTAAGTGCACCATCCGAGAGCAAGTTCTGAAAGATCACCTGTTCCAACAACAAGCCCATTCTTCATATTGGCTACGTCCATAAGTATGTACGTGCGCATCCTTGCCTGGGCGTTTTCATAGGTGACATCTCCTTCTCCCTGGTAAGTCTGCTCATGTCCAAGCTCTTTAAGATGCAGCGACACACCCTCTCCAATCGGGACTTCATTGATTTCATCTGCCAATAGTTCCATAAGTCTGGTGGCATTATCATAGGTCAGTCTGGAAGTATTACCGTGATTTGGCATGGTGTAGGAAATGATCCTGATCTCAGGAATCAGCTTTTTTGCTTCTGCGCAAACAATAAGAGCCAGCGTGGAATCAAGGCCACCGGACACGCCGATAACAAGGTTATTGATGCCTGTAGCACGCACTCTTGTAGCAAGACCGTTTGCCTGAATCTGGAGGATTCTGCGGCATCTCTCGTCCCTTACTGCATTGTCGGCAGGAACAAAGGGTGTTCGGGCTATTGGATAATCATATCGCTTTAGTATATCTACCATCTCAGCAATACTGCACTCTGCAGATCCTATTGTGTGCATATGTACCCGGATTTTTCTGTATAAACAGGTCGCAGAGTTATCAAATGTGTTCTGGCGCCTTCTGTCATGCATCATACTTCCAATGTCAACAAAAGCAGTTTCTATGTGCGGATAACCTGGGAATATTGTCTCTTTCAATACGTTTCCACTTTGCGCAATTATGGAATGGCCTGAGAAAACCATGTCAGTACTGCTCTCACCGGTTCCTGATGAAGTATAGATATATGCACAGTAACAGGCTCCGCTTTGCTGTGCAACAAGGTGCCTTCTATACTCCTGTTTGCCGATAAGTTCATCAGATGCAGAAAGATTCGCTATGATATTTGCCCCGGCAAGAGCCGCATGCGTGCTGGGTTTATCCGGGATCCAGAGGTCTTCGCAGATTTCCGTACCAAGAACGGCACCTGTTTCCGTATCCTCCGCCAAAATATCCGTTCCAAAAGGAACTTCCTCTCCATTTAAAAGAACTGTTGCCCCTTTTATATCTTTTCCGGTGGTAAACCAACGCACCTCATAAAATTCGGAGTAGTTTGGTATAAAGGTTTTGGGAATGAGTGCCATGACAGCTCCACGAGAAATGATCGCTGCGCAGTTATACAGGTTGTTTCCATAGCGTATCGGCAATCCGACAACGACAGTATTTACGCTCTCCTCAGTCTCTTTTGCAATATAAACCAGTGCTTCTTCTGCTTTCTGCAAAAGAAGATCGCTGAGAAACAGATCCGCACAGGTATATCCTGTTAATGATAGTTCCGGAAACACGATTACTCCACAGTCTTTCAGCTCCCTTACTGCTGAAATAATCTGCTCCGAATTGTATTTAACATCTCCAACTCTTACATCAGGAACGACAGATGCCACCTGTATAATGCAATTTAACATAGCTCACTCACCTCCAAAAAAATAAGCAAAGATGCCCAAACTCAAGCACCTTTGCTTTTTCTTTTCCTATAATAGCACAATTGCATTTTTTATTGTATGTATTAAAGCAATGCTTTTATGCAAGCTTCCACATCAGCAACATCTGCTGTAGGCTCAAAGCGTGCAACAACATTTCCGTGTAATCATAGAGCATCGATGATTCCTCCTGCTTTAAATTTATCTCCATTAGATTGTATGCTTTGCCATTCTCTTATAGACAGGTTCATGTTTTTGCCTCATTCTGCTCCCATTCACTTTTTAGAAGTCTATACTCCAGGCGTGTTTTCATTCGACCATCATGCCATTCATAATCAATATGTTCTGCTTCTTTTATCATGCCGTTCTTTTGCATGACTCTCTCAGAGCGGGTGTTTTCTTTAAGACATCCGGTTGTAACTCTGTACACGTTGTCCTTGGTAAAGGCAAATTCCAATACTTTCTTGAGTGCCTCAGAAATATATCCATTTCCCCAGAACTTTGGATAAGTAAAGTATCCCAGATGAACGATTTTTCCTACAGGTGTATCATCAACTACTGTATAGCCTATGCTGCCGATCTGCTCATAAGTATCTTTTAATTCTACATGAAGAAAATAGTACTTCCGATGATCGCTCTTGATGTCAGCCAGCACATCTTCAAACTCTGCCTGCGCAGTTTCGCGATCATCCAGCTTTATATCCTGCATATAGTACATAGTCTGGTCATCGGTTTTCAATTTAAAATATGCCTCAAAGTCAGTTTCTACATAATCTCTCAGGATTAATCGTTCTGTTTCAAGTCTTATCATTAATACATCCTCATTAGAATTTGACTGCGCGAACAGTTTTTCATATCCAGCCGAAATATCCCCCTATCATCTCGATCAATCTCGGCATAGACATGAGACTGCCAATGGTAACGATAACGGATATGATGCCGAGAGGACCGACCACCTTGCTTTTTCCACTCTTTACTCTTTTGATCCATATGATGTCCAGGATGATCGGAGGTGCGATGACAAATAATGCATTAGCAACCAAAATAAAGATAACTATTCCTTCCAAAAGTACCATTACTCAATGCTCCTTTCAGGTCTTATCCTACAAGTTTACTCTCTTTACTTTATCATCTGCCTCCGGAACCAGGTCCACATCATGGAAACAGTAATATTCGATCCCAAGTTTCTGCATAAACTCAACGCCTGCATCTGGCATTACGTAAAATCATTAACAATTCTTATGATAAAATGATCAAACATGATGTAGAATAATAATAGTCGTACACGCGAAAGAACCTTTTTCAGGAGGAAAAACAGGCATGTCTGGAATAGAAATCTTCACGATCATCGCATCCATGTTAGGTGGACTTGCTCTATTTATGATGGGTATGGACACCATGAGCAAATCTCTGACAGCTTTAACAGGAAGTTCACTTAACAAATTCCTCGGAAAAGTTACCAAAAACAAATTCTTAGCATTTCTGCTCGGTGCAGGAATTACAGCGATTGTTCAGTCGTCCTCTGCTATTACGGTTCTTTCTGTAGGTCTTGTTAATTCAGGCATCATAGAGCTGTCTAAAGCAATCGGACTGATCATCGGTGCAAATCTCGGTACAACTGCAACTGCCTGGGTTTTGTCCCTGAATGCAATAGGTGGCGAGTCACTGCTGTTGACATTAATAAAGCCAAGTTCATTTTCACCTATTCTTGCGATCATCAGCATCTTCATAACCATGTTCAGCAAATCAGAAAAACATAAAAGTATCGCGTCGGTACTTCTGGGCTTTTCGGTCATGATGATAGGCATGAATCTTATGAGTACAGCTGTTTCTCCGCTAAAAGAGCTTCCGGCCATCCAGAATATCCTGATAAGTTTCAGTAATCCTATCCTTGGTTTTTTATTTGCATGTGCTTTTGCTATGCTTATTCAGAGTTCTGATGCTGTTATAGGTATTCTGTAGGCCTTTGCCATTTCAATGAGTATTACCTTCGGTATGTCTATCCCGCTGATACTTGGTGCCCAGGTTGGAACATGCATCACAGCCCTTTTGTCTTCTCTGGGAACATCAAACAACGGCAAGAGGACAGCTCTTTTAAATCTATACTACAATCTGCTCAAAGCGATTCCATTTATGGTAATCTTTTATACGCTCAATCATTTTATAGGATTCTCTTTCCTGCAAAATGATGTAGGCGGAATCGGAATTCCGCTATTCCATAGCCTGGTAAACATCCTCGCCAGCATAATATGGCTGCCATTATCCGGAATGATCGTAGCTCTTGCAAATCTCACGATTCCTTTAAGCGAGAGCGAAATATATCAGCAGGCTAATAAACTCACCATGCTTGACGATAATCTCCTTTCCACTCCAAGTATTGCGTTAGATCAGACAGACAAAGCGCTTCTTCGCCTTTCAGAAACCGTTGAAGAATCATTCCTTTCTGTTATAAAGATTCATAAAGAACCTCAGGCCGCAGAGAATGTCCGGCTCATGACAGAGCGCGCAGACAAATACAACCAGCAAATTGATTCCTTCCTCACAGATCTGTCCCGAAAAGAACTCGGTAAGAAGGAACACGCCCATATGTCACTCCTGTCTACTGCAAATATTGCATTCGGAAGAATGGCAAAAGTGGCCGGACGCTTACTGAATCTGTCCGATAGTATATATTCCTCAGTTGAAAAGATATCAGAAACCGATCATAAGCAGATGATCATCCTGGGGCAGGCTATTTATGAAATCATGCAGCTTACCATAAACGGCTTTAACCTAAGAGCCACAGGAGTATCTCAATCCATCCGGTATTACAGAGAAGAAATTATGGAGCTTAGCAGTACTATTAAGCGTAATTTTATCAGGCGTTTTCATGATGCAGGCATAGAACATAGTACCAGCACACTTTATACAGATATATGCGATATCGAGGAACAGCTTATCGATTACTGTGATATGATTGCTGACGGGCTCATGAGATACAACAAAGAATCCGGGCACACTAATAGCATAAGTGATGAAAAAATCCGCGCACAGGTGCATGAAGCCTTTAAGGACAAATTTGAAGCTCTGCAGTCCTTATAGATAAAGAATCCCTTGATATGGAACCAATAATAATGATAGTTTCCTTAATTGTATCAATTATGTATCTCCATATTGAGTATTTTTAGCTACAATCATGCTGGCAACAACATCCCCTGTACAGTTTCCCATGCAGCGGAACATTCCGATTACAGCATCTATTCCCATTACAATACCTATAGTCTCCGTAGGCACTCCCATCTGGGTCAGAAGAACACTGAGACAGATCAGTCCTACGCCCGGAATTCCAGGAGCTCCCATCGACAGTATGATTATTGAAACTATCATTGATATCAGTGCCGCCCCTGTCATTTCTATACCATAAGCTTTCGCAATAGCGAGCGCGAATATTGAAAGATAAATACACTCCCCATCCATATTTATGGTTGCCCCTATGGGAATCGAGAGGCAGTATAATTTCTTTGGAATTCCCAGTTTTTCACAGGCTTTCATATTTATCGGAATAGACGCATTGCTTGAGGCCAGGGAAAAGATCTGCAGCATCGAACTTCCATAAATTCTAAGGAAAGATATAGGATTATATCTCCCCAGAACTAAAAGAAGAAGGCAATATACTACTATCATACATGCAATACCGGCGATAAAAGTCCCAAACATTCCAAGCAGCGGTATAATGGATTTAATGCCTGTCTCCAGCATCAATGAACAGACAGAACAGAACACCGCTATCGGCATGATCTGTATTATCAGCGCAGTAATTTTCATGAACAGCTCATTTAATGCTTCAAACAGATTTTTTATCAGATCTGAATAATGCCCCAACTGACCAACAGCTATGCCAATAAGAACAGCCAGGAATATTAGCTGCAACATATTTGATGACAAAAATGGCTGGATAAGATTTGATGGAACAATGTCAACCAGCAAATTCTTTATGGAAATATCCAAAGAATCTGCGTTGACGCCGCTTGCGGACAGGCCGCCGTTTCCAATCAGGGAAGGACTTCCAGGACGGAAAACATAGAACAACCCTATTCCTACCCCAATGGCCAGCAGAGTAGTCAGAAAGTACATAAGTATGATTCTAATACCGATACGTCCCAGCTCCCTTGCGTTTGTGAACTGTGCAATACATGAGACGATTGAAAAAAACACCACCGGTGCAACTATCATTTTTAGAGCATTCATATACATGGTCTTTATCGGAACCAGAATGTATGAATCCAATATATTGTTGACCGGAGTATTCCCTATCATCGAAAGAATACACCCCACCAGAACAGCCAATGCCATGACTCCGAGGGTCATGTATAAACGGGCCTTTGGTGACTTGTACACCGTCAGGCAGATAATGTTTTTGCGCTTTGTATGTACATACCTATAGTCTTTGCCGACAGACTTAAGGAGCATTGAATTAATCACGTCCTGTGCGGACTCTTCCATGTCGTCATCCAAAAGTCCACGTCCGCTGACTGTTTCAACAGGATCAAAAACCTCTCCCGGAGCACTTAACTCAATGGATACTCTGCCGCCAAAAGGTTTTATTTGAATCCGGATCCTGGCATCTTCAGAGGCATGACGAACCAGACATGTCGCTGCTTCTTCAACTAAAAGAGATGCTCTGGCAAGCTCTTTTTTGCTTATACCAAAAGAACCAAGCCACTCACTTACACACAGCGCAGCACGTGATATACCCTCGTTATTCGCTTCGACTATTTCTCTTATATGCTTTCTATCCATGTTATTCGATTCTCTTTTATTCGCCTTGTAATGATATTGGTCTGCCAGCTTTTCAATATAGAAAAAGCAGGAGCCTTCAAAATCACTCCTGCCTTATATTATACTACTGTTTGGTTATCATAGCCTTCAGTTTCTTATACACTGCCTCCGCAAATTTCCTGTGTCCCTCAACGTCCATGTGCTCGTCATCTATAGTGCTGGCGGTGACCACGTCTGAAGCTGCCATAAAGGCTGTTCCTCTTCGGCCGGCTATTGTCTCGTAGATCTTTTTAAGTTCCTTGCTTGTGGCAACGGAATTGCCGTTGAACTCAGGATCCTTCTCGGGACGCCATACATCCTCGCCCAGTTCCATAGGAGAGATTAAAAGAATTTTCTCCGGCTCCACATACTTTTCAAGGATGTCCAGACACTTCTCAATACCTTTACCTATCACGTAGGCTGAGGCATTATAAAAAGACTTGCAGTCGTTTGTCCCCAGCATAAGGATCGCTCCGTCGATCGGATAATGACTTTCAAGGAGTGGATCCAGTGAATCCACTGCCTTTCTTCCCGGCCGAAGACCATCTTCAAACACCGTGGTCCTTCCGCAAAGTCCCTCTTCAGCAACATGGATGTTCTCATCCTTTTCCTGCAAAAGGCTTGTCCACCTTACTCCCCAGGGATACCTCTCCTTCGGGTGTGATCCCGGGACAAGTCCCCATGTATTGGAATCACCGAATGCTAATATCTGTTTCATAAGCCACCTGCCTGTGAATCACATTTACGTTTCTACGTAAATAATTATCACTAACAAAATCTCTTTTGTAAAAGACATGGTCCTTATAGGCAGATATAAGAATTTCTGATTCTTCTCAGCCCCCTACATCAGTCTCTTATATATATCCAGCATGCTCTCAATCTGGTACTTCAGAAGCCAGGCAGCGTTCTTCTCTTAAACTCTTTATGTTAGCTCCTATACTCATCTTTCATCCTCCTTGCGTTATCATCATACAGAAGGTCGCGATTCCATTCTAGCGAGCGGAGGTTTAATCTTTAATAAAAAACTCAAGCCGAACTTGAATTTCTGTTTTTCAAAACCAAGTAAGTTCTCTCAAGCATACTTATGTTAAGTACCGCGAATATCAACAGATAAAAGGGCATAATTCCGATTCCAATATGCTGCTGCAGGTTTCCGAACACCATGGGCATAAAGGTGCTTCCCACATAGGCCGACGCCATCTGAAGGCCGATGACTGCTGCGCTATATCTTTTTCCAAAATTCTCAGGTGCCATGTGCTGGATGGCAGGATATACAGGGCCCATACCTGTTCCGATGGTCACAAATCCAATAGCTGCCGGAAGCCAGTTCCTGATGGGCAGCATTACAAGAATAATTCCTGCGAGTTCCACTGCGATTCCAATTCTGATAAGGAGCCTGTCTCCAAGCCTGTTTGATACAAAACCCGAGATGAGCCTTCCAAGCATAAGACCACCGAATATCAGCGAACCAAAGGATGCAATCATACCGTCTGTCAGTCCCTCTTTTACCCCGGCGAAATAACTGGAAGTCCAAAGGAAACATGTGGCTTCGCCTGAGCAGTATGCAAAGAACGCGATAAGTGTAAGGATAACTCCCGGAACCCTGATTGCCTCTCTGATACCGGCTCCCGCCTCGTTTTCACCTTCTGTCCCACTCTCATTTCTTTTCCAAAGAGGCAGAGAAAGAATGCATACCAGAAGGATCCCCATCTGGATATATGCTGTCCATCTGTAGCCTTCATTCCACCTTGCACGGCTCAGGGCCAGTGCCATTATGTTGGGGCTAATCACTGCACCGACTCCATAGAAGCAGTGAAGGAAATTCATTACAGAGCCTGAATAGTTATTGGCTACGTAGTGGTTTACCGATGCATCTATTGCACCTGCGCCAAGGCCATAAGGGATTACAAAAATAAACAGCATCCAGTAGGAAGCTGAAATCGAGAATCCAATGAGTCCCATTATTGTCATAAAAATTGATACGATAACGATCCACTTCGTATGAAAGCGCCTTATCATCCCGGGGCTTAGAAGTGCGGATATTATCGTCATAAACGAGATGGACATGGACACATATCCCGCATAGGACGAAGGCACGCCAAAAGCTACCTGCATAGTAGGCCAACCGGATCCAAGAAGCGAATCCGGAAGCCCCAGGCTTATGAAAATGAGGTATATAACTGCGAGTAAGAGCGAATACATATAAAAACCTGTCTTTCATCTATTCTGTTTAGGTTCAAAGTTCCTGCTTTGCAGCGTCTGCGGAAGCAAACGGTCCGGGAATCACATAAGCTCCGCGGTGGTTACCCAGGTAGTCGGAATCGAAGGTTATGGGTGTTCCGTCCGAATTCTCAAACTTCTGAGAGGGTTCGAATGCCTCGCCCAGTGTCTCGGTTGAGATCATGTCTGCATTAAATGCGCCCATCACCTCATAGATATTGGTATCAAGGAAACACTTTCCGTCCTTCTCTACAAGATCAACATGAACATTTCCTGAATTGTCGGTAAAAGAGTTCTTCTCCTTCTTCCATGCTTTTGCTCCCTCAAAGTACGCATTTCCGTCAATCCATACAGGAAGGTGCGAGAAGTGGAAAGGATCATGTTTCACCATGTTGGGATGCTCTTCTTCAGGTTCAAACTGTGGAAGCCACTCATCGTAGGTTGGATATTCATCAAAGCAGTCAGTTCCAACCTTTCTGTTCTCAACGTAGGTTTTGTCCGGGTCCGAATCGTTCAAAAGAACCAGATCCTCATTCGGCCACTTCTGGATAAATATGTTGTTGTAGATCCTGTCATCCCCGTGGAGTATTGTCATAAAGCCCATGACCTCAGTCCTGTGAGGCATGTGATACGGAGTGTATCTCCAGGTTGTGCCCTCTCCTACCATGGTAAAAGAGCCAGCACAGAGATTATGCACCATTGCAACGCCCTGAGTTGCTATTCGAAGCGAAACGTCGGAAAGGAGAATATTGTTGTCGATCAGAGTCGGTCCGTGGCTTACTTCCACAAAGATATCCTGACAGGTCATGCCGCCTTCAAGCTGCTTTGCGAATTCCGGGCGCTCGTTGTCATGGAGGAGATTTCCGGTGATCCTTGTTCCCTGAGCTTCCCAGTCGCACCAGATGCCCATTGTGCAGTGGTGGATATGGTTGCGTCTCATGATGACATCGATGGCCGCATGCATCTTGATTCCGGATATCTCTGCTCCGCCAAGCTCCATCATGTTGTTTATGTGATGGATATGGTTGTCCTCGATAATACTGAAAACACCGCCCATACGTCCGATGATTCCGCCCTGCTCGCAGTGGTGGATATTATTTCGACGAATTATATGGCCGCCTATCTTTTCTTTTAACCACCCATAGTACTGACCGCGGCAGACAGAGTCTCTCTCCATCTGAGTGGGACTCTTGACGTGTTTGGTCGTGTAGAAGTTGCTGTTCTCGGGGTCATAGTAACGTCCAACGCAGATTCCTGCGCACTTGCTTCCCCATATCTCGCAGTCTTCTATGATCCAGCCCTTGCTCCAGTGGGGGCTTATCATTCCGTCCTGGTAAGCTGCAGGCGGAGCCCAGGTGGTCGCTGCTTTGTTGATGTTGAATCCGCTCACGGTGATGTAGCCCACGCCTTCCTTTCCCGGCATGAAGCATTCACGTCTTACGGTGATCTCTACATTTTCATTGTTGGGATCAGCGCCGCCGAAATTGGCATAAAATATAGTTTCCTCACCATCCGCACTCTGCTCGGCGTACCACTTCCTTTTGGATTTCTCGGGAACCCAGGAGTATTCATAGACCTTGGCTTCGATGCACTCATCAATGCTTGTAGCCTCATAGAGTGCCTCGTCGTTAAGCCAGACACATCCCGTGTGCTTATTGGGGATTGCAAAATACCAGTCGCCATAAACGAACGTGGTATAGGGGTTATAGTCACCAAAGATACTGTTCTTAACCTTGGTAACCCATACGTCTCCCTTAAACTTCTCCCAGCCTGTCACCTTCTCTGCGCCTGTTATTATTGCGCCGAGAGGCTTCTCGCTCTTATAAACTATACGTTTTTCCTCTGTTCCGGCATTGATGGGATCCACATACTCTCTATAGGTTCCGGGAGCTACCAACACCTCATCACCGGGCATTGCGATTTTTGCAGCCTCTCCGATCCTTCTGAAAGGCAGTTCCCTGCTTCCGTTTCCATCATGCTTGGCGTTTACATCAACATAAATTGTCATAGTAATCCTCCTTTTACGTTTTATTCTACAACCGGAATGACTTTTTTCTCTATAAACTCAACTCTGTCGAAAATTCTTGGTTTAAAGGTACCGGTAATGCCGACAGAAAGGTTCTTTTCCCTATTTACATAGATAATGTTTCCGGAATCGCCGATTGCTGCGTAGACTTCTCTGTCCTCAAAAGGCTTGTACCATAGAAAACCATACTCCATATTTCCAAATCTCTCTCCAAGCTTAAGATACGGGGTGGTCATCTGCCCTATCCATTCCGATGAAACAACCTGGTTTCCATTATATTTTCCATCGTTTAAGACCATTGCTCCTATTTTCGCAAGGTCTTTTCCCGAAGCACAGAGCCCCCAGCCAGCGGTAACCGTATCTTGCGGATCAGAATACCACTCATTCTTCCGCGGTCCCTTGTTCATAAAGAAATCAAACTGATCCTCTTTGCTGCTGTCACCATGTATGGTATGCTCCGGAATTTCAAGCGGGATGAACAGATTCCTGTTTGCAAAATCAATACATTTCTCTCCCGTAGCTCTTTCTATGATGCCCGAAAGTATCTGGATTCCAAGGGTTGCATACCTGAATTCTCCGGTTATTCCACTGCGGCCGCCAAGAAAATCCAGAGCAGCTTTCGTCCAGTCATCTGAAGTACATACTTTTTTCCATGGTTCGGATTTCCCCTTATAGGGAGCAGTCATGGTAAGAAGGTGGCGTATGGTAACCTCGAATATTGTCTTTTCTCCCCTCTTGACCTGATAATCAGGGAAAAAAGACATTACTTTTTCATCGATGCTCTTAATCGCTCCTTTATCAACCGCAATCCCGGCCAATAATGCCATGACGCCTTTGGTAACGGAATTGACATTGATAGCGTCTTCACTTTTGAACCCTCGCCAGCAGTCTTCATATACAGGTTCTTCGCCTCTTATGACGCAGATCTGACAAATATTGCTCTCATTTCCTTTACTCTCAGATATGAATTGGTGCAGTTCTTCTCGATTCAAATTTAGCCTCCTCTTAGGAAAGATTTGGACGTCCTAAGAAAAGGCTAAATGAATTAAAAATTATTTTCAAGAAAAAACGTACACAATTATGCGGGAATAGAGAAATCAACAAACATATTTTTTGGAGCGGCCAGAGCCAAAACTCCTGCCATCAGCGAGAAGGTACTAAGGAAAACAAGCACAGCCTCCTGTTTATCATCTTTCAGGGACGGCGCAAGGAAAGATCGTCATCGTGACAAAACCTATATGTATTTTCCCAAACAGAACAGGGGTATCAGAAAACGTAGCGGCCAAGATGATATTCCCTCCTCTTCAATCATTAAATGGATGCTGATATATCTATTCTACCGCGAAGCTGAACATCATATCAAAGACCGGAAACATCCAGAAGGATGCCATAGCCTTCAGCAAGAGGCTATCACCTGAGCTTCTTGAGCAGATCAAAAAAGCCTTTGTTTCCTTTGATAATTTCTCAGGCTTAAGCACTCCTGTCACTGGATTCGTAGAAGGAAAGGATTCCAACTATGACCTGATAAGAGAAGTACAGAACAGTAAATAAAAAACGAAAGCCCAAAATGATCCGGTAACCCCGTCCCCTAGGTTCATTTTGGGCTTTAAATATTTTATCGTGTCAGTAACCCTGCATCCAGTACAAACTGGCTTCCGGTGAGATACCTCGCTCCATCTCCGGCAATGTACCTTACTGCCGCAACTATATCCTCCGTCTCAATCCATGGCGTTTTCAAAAGATTCCCCGCCGACCTCTCGGCAATCTCAACAGGCGTTGTGCCTTCCAGCTCAGCAAGTCCGTCGTTCATCGGCGTGTTTACACCGGTGGGATGAAGTGATACCACTCTGATCCCGTATGGTGCAAGCTCTATCGCCTGAGATTTGGTAAGTCCCACAAGGCCATGCTTGGAAGCCGCATAGTGACTCATCCTTCCAAACCCGCGCAAACCTGCAACGGATGAATTGTATATGATCACTCCGCTCTTCTTCTCGATCATATGCGGGATCACATATTTCGATACCAGGAATCCACCCTTAAGATTGATATCTATTACTGCCTCCCACTCCTCCTCCGAAAGCTTCCATGAGTATCCATAGGCTGCAATCCCGGCATTGCTGAACAGAATGTCGATGCCACCAAACTCCTTAACTCCACGTTCAACAGCTTCCTTCACGTCAACGGATTTCCTGACGTCTCCTGCATATATAAGGATTTTTCCGCCAAGCTCTTCTACATCACTCTTCAGCTTTTCAAGGTCGTCATTGGAAGACCTGTTATATGCTGGATAAGGTATCTTCTCGCCCAGATCGAAAGCAATAATGTTCGCTCCGTCTTTTGCAAAAGAAAGCGCCACTGCCCTTCCTTGTCCCTTGGCCGCTCCGGTTATAAACACCGTTTTATTTTTAAATTCACTGGCCATGTTTTCTCCCCCTTATGTTCGTTTAGTGTATGGAACAAGCTCATCATCAAGCTTGATCTTCAACGTCTTGTTGATGATGTTTGTCGCAATCATAATAGTAGCAAAAGCGGTTATTGCTACAATCTGTTCCTCGCTCCACAATCCATGCAGCCGGTCAAAGATCTCAGACGGAACATTGTTGGCATCTTTGACAATAGCCCTTCCATAATCAATCAACACTCTCTCTTCATCGGTGAAGCTGAACGTCTCAAAATCTATCCCCGCGTCATCAAGAATCTTTTTGAAAAAGATACTGCACAACAAGCAATCGTTTGTCGTGGAAATTGCATAGCAGAAGAAATTTACCGCCCTTTCCCCCAGAAAGCTCTCTATTTCTGCCTCAAGAGGAAACCATTCCATCAAAGCATGGAACGCAGGAAGCGAATGTATCAGCGTCTCTTTCATATTCGTCAGAGGGCCATGCACAGCCACCCACTCATCTATAACCTTCTTCGTCTCTTCTGGTGCATCTTCATATTTAAGCTGTGATATATATGCCATCGCCGTCCCTCCTTACTTAAATGCTTTTTCAAAAGCCTGCTCAAGATCAGCGATAAGATCCTCGGGATCTTCCAGACCGATGGAAAGTCTTATTATGTTCTTCGGAATATCTGCCAGCACATGGTACTTTGGATCCAGCTCTGTGTGAGTGTTCTCAGGCGGATTTGTGATCAGTGATCTCACATCGCCGATATTTACATGATAGGAGAAGTTCTTAAGAGACTTTATGAAAAGACCTTCCTGCTCCCTTGTACCCTTGAACCCAAAGGAAAGAAGTGCTCCAGGTCCCTTGGGAAAATCTCTTTCAGCAAGTTCCCGGTACTTGCTGCCTTTTGCAAGAGGATATCTAACAAACTCAACTTCATCTCTACTCTCAAGGAACTCAACGACCTTCTTAGTAGTCTGAATCTTCTTATCAAGCCTTACAGAGAGTGTTGAAAGTCCCTGCAGAACCAGGAATGCCTCGAACGATCCCAGCGCGCCGCCAAAGAACTCTGCGAAAAAGATCTTTAAGGAAGCGATAACAGGTGCTCCGGGGATAAACTCATAAGGACTTCTCGGATTATCCTGAAGATCTCTCATCTTCCATTCTTTCTCGTAGAACTGAGGGTATTTCTTTTCGTCGTACTTGAAATCGCCCTTTTCAACTACCAGTCCGGCGATGGTATTTCCATGTCCGTTAATCTCTTTTGTCGCAGAATAAACTGTAATATCCGCGCCGTGCTCAAAAGGTCTGTAGAGATAAGGTGTTGCCACTGTATTATCAACAATTACCGGAACTCCGTGCTTGTGCGCGATCTCCGAAATTGCATCTATGTCATAGAGCTCAGCATTAGGATTGCTGATAGACTCAAGATAAATCGCCTTGGTATTCTCATCTATTAGCTCTTCATAAGCTGCCGGATTGTCCCTATCCTCAACGAACTTTGCAGTAATTCCATACTTTGGAAGGAATTTGATAAGATTGAGCATTGCTGCTCCGTAAAGAGATGAACCTGAGACTATGTTTCCGCCGCCCTGGCCAAGAAGAAGCAGTGTGTAAGTGATAGCTGCCATTCCGGATGAAAGAGCTACTGCTGCCTTGCCACCTTCAAGTGTTGCAATCCTCTCCTCAAGTATTCCTGATGTAGGATTTCCAACTCTGGAGTAAATTCCCCCCGGCTCTGTTCCTGTCCACAGCCTTCTTGTTCTGTCTATGTCCTGAAGATCAAAGGATGCTGTCTGATAGATCGGCGGATTCACTGCGTTAAAATGATCTGCTGAATTGTAACCTGCCCTGATTGCGTTTGTGCTGAAACTGTTTTCTTTTGCCATAACTTTCTCCTCCGTTAATGTTTTCAGATTTAAGTAATTCTTGTCCCCTCAACTACTTGTTGTCAGTTTACACATATTCACCTACTGTGGCAATATGTTTAACGATACGCATATCTTATCACTGCCTATAACCGCAGGCTTATCCCCTATAAGCCGCAGCTCTCAGCAGAACAATCTTTACTTACTCGTACGCGAATGTCTTCAAAAACCTCCTGGCCCTCTCCGTGGAAGGCTCTTCAAAAAATCCCGCAACATCAGAAGTCTCCTCCACAATCTCTCCCCGATCCAGGAACACGATCCTATCTGCCACGGCTTTCGCAAATGCCATCTCATGCGTAACGATTATCATTGTCTTTCCGAGCTTCGCCAGCTGCTGCATGGTCTGCAATACCTCATGCACCATCTCCGGATCCAGCGCCGCAGTAACCTCATCAAACAAAAGAACTTCAGGATGCATTAAAAGAGCTCTAACAATCGCCACTCTCTGCTTCTGCCCTCCGGAAAGCTGCCTCGGATAATAATCCTTTTTATCTGCAAGTCCCACCTTGTCCAGGAGCTCAATCGCCTCTCGAACCGCAGTATCCCTGGATCTTTTCTGAACTTTGACAGGTGCAAGAATCACATTTTCCAGAACTGTCTTATGCGGAAAGAGGTCGTAAGACTGAAAGACCATCCCGATCTTCTGCCTGATCTTCGTTATCTCTTTTTTATCAGGTTCCACCGGAAGCCCATCCACTGCCACAACGCCTCCCTGAATCTCCTCAAGCCCGTTGAGGCACCTCAGGAACGTGCTTTTCCCGCAGCCGGAAGGGCCGATAATAACTACAACTTCGCCCTTTTGCACCGACAGATCTATATCTTTCAGTACAACGTTTCCGTCATACTCCTTATGCAAATGCTTTACTTTAACAAGTTCGCTCATCTCACGCCCACCTCTTCTCAAGCCTTACCGCAAATCTGCTGATTGGCCAGCAGACAATGAAATATAAAAGAAATACAACCGCAAACACACCAAATGCAGCATTGGGCGAGGACTTTCTGTTCGCCTCGATTATCTGCTGAGCCACTTTTAAAACCTCAACAATACCGATCATCATCACAAGTGATGTTGTCTTGATCATCCTTGTCACAAGGTTTATCGAAAGCGGTATGAGCCTCCGTATCGTCTGCGGAAAGATTATAAAAAAATGCACCTGAAACTTGTTCATCCCAAGTGCATATGCCGAGTCATACTGTATTCTCGGTATACTTTTTATGGATCCCCTCACAAGATCCCCCATCTCGGCTGTTCCCCAAAAAACAAATACGATCACTGCCGATAGCTCTGCAGAAATATTCAGTCCAAACACCCTGGTCGTCCCGAAATATGCGATAAACAAAAGCACCATTTGAGGCATGATCCTGACAATCTCCAAATAAACCCTGAAGATAGCACGGATAATCCTGCTTTTGGATGTCATCAGGACACCCACTACAAGCCCCAGGACAATGCTGATCGCAACAGATATCAGACTGATCTCCACAGAAACCCACAGGCCCTTTAAGAGCCTTACCATATTTGTTCCTTTGAAGAGAACATCAATCCCCAAACTCTGCATAACGAACTCTCCTCTCAACGACCGATCCAAGAACAGACACCGGAAGCAGCATGATAAGATAGTAAACGACCAGCAGGAACAGGCACTCTATCGTCTTAGCATACATACCAATAAGGTCCTTTGCGGTAAACATCAGATCCATCAGGCTTATGGTAGAGAACACAGATGTTTCTTTTAAAAGAAATATCACATTGGCCATGATTCCCGGAACGCTGATGGATGCTGCCTGTGGCAGGATAATGTTCCAGAACACCTGCCCCTTTGTCATTCCAAGAGAAAGAGCGCTTTCGCTTTGGATCTTGTCTATGGACTCAAGGCCGCTTCTCATGGTCTCTATCATATACGCCCCGCCAATCAGTCCCAGTCCCAGAACGCCGCAGGTCTGTGCAGATATCTTCAGTCCAAGCTTTGGCAGCGCAAAGTATATAAAGAAAAGCTGTACCAGAAGAGGTGTATTCCTGAACAGTTCTATATAGACGGTCAGTATTCTTTTGATAATGGGAATTTTGAAATAGATGGCCGCAGCCCCTGACAGCCCTATTGCAAAAGCTGTCAGGATTCCAAGCAGGCCTATTTTAAGTGTTAATAAGAGAGCCTCATTATATAAGGGTATATATGACCTGATTACCTCGATGTCCATAGGCTTACCCTTACTGAACTTTTCCGCCCTCAACTACAAGAGTGTTCTCATAGTCTGCACCATAAGTGTCAAGCAGCGTAGCCTCATAGTCGGCATGGAAGAAGCTCTCTTCTCCTATGCTTACGATCTCATCGTTGAGCCAGGTAAGAAGTGACTCGTTGCCCTTTGTTACTGCAGGAGCAATTGTATCAGCATCACCAAGTGAAGGTATCCCAACAGTGAAGCCCTCGTTCTCAATGGCGAAAGCAATAACCTCTGTGTTGTCATTTGCCCAGGCTATAGCGTTGCCGTTCTCAAATGCTGTCTTGGCTTCTGCATAGGCATCGTACTTCTGAAGTTTGATGTCGGGATAGTTCTTTTCCAGATAGGTCTCAGCTGTTGTTCCGGAAATAACGATGATCTCGTCATCCGCCTGAACATCGTCGAGGCTTGTAAGAACTGCATCTGACGGAGATACAACTCCGAGTGCGACGTTCATGTAAGGAAGAGCGAAATCAACTTCCTGGGCTCTTTCCTCAGTAACCGTGAAGTTTGCGAGAATGATATCAACCTTGCCGGTCTGAAGATACTCGATCCTGTTTGCAGCTTCTGTTGATACGTAGTTGATCTTTACTCCGAGGTCCTGTCCGATCCTCTCAGCAAAGTATACGTCATATCCTGCATACTCGCCGTTCTCATTTACATATCCGAAGGGGCTCTTGTCTGAAAAGACGCCGATGTTTATTGTTCCGCTTTCCTTGCTCTCCTCTACAGTCCTGAAAACCTCTGCTGTCTCAGGCTCTGCTGCCTCTGCACCTTGCCCTTCACTTATTGCTGCAGTGGCTGCTGCATCTCCGCATACTGCCAGAACCGACACAGCCAGTGCTGCAGCTGCGATCATTGTACCCACTTTTGTCAGTAGCTTCTTTTTCATACTTTTGT
>JAEEGL016704045.1_pt1 | contig 21132 bp, 11 predicted proteins | sample 9134231 | NCBI WGS metagenome assembly JAEEGL01 (sample SAMN16246548, study PRJNA631951) | gut metagenome | biome: gut microbiome; feature: rumen; material: fiber-attached | host: Bos | place: Iran: Karaj | collected 2018-10 | reverse complement strand
CGGGGAAAAGTTACAAACCCCACCCCTGCCCCTCCCCTGTGTAGGGGAGGGGAGCGGCTACCGCCGGAGACGTCCCGGGGCAACAGCTATATTATTGCCAAAGTAAAATATTCTATAAAAAAGTTTTGTGTTTCAAAATTTTTATATGCCTTTGCATCCGAAATGAGAATAGTCTCCGCTCGGCTGGATTTGCCGCTCGACCTCTGTCGCTTGCTACCGAAGGGACGCAAGAATCTAGCCGCACCGAATATCAGCATTTGCAATGCGACAGAAATGTTTTGTCGGATTTAAAATCCTGATACTCAATGCGGTCGGATTGCAAATCCGACCGAGCGGGGTTTAAAACCAGCTCCCCAAATGGAAGTGCCTGCTCCTCGACGTGATACGTGAGGCTATTTCAACTGGCTCCCGACATCATTGTAAAGCCTCAATCTGTTCGGCGGTCAGCTTGCCGGAGTCAATATAAGACTGTTTGATGGCATAGAGCTTCTGCTGCAAGTCCTCAGTCATGGAGTAGTCCCACAGCTTTGCTTCTTCATTGGTCACGCGCTTGCCGCCGTTGTTGTGGCTGTTGTCAAGACAGTAGAACTTCATGTCGGGATAATGCTCTTCGATGTACTCCACCCTGCCCTCGAACTGTGGGAAGACGGAAATATACGCCTCGCAAGTCACGGCACGGTTCGAATGAATCAGCCGCTCCATGCAGTTGGTATAGCCTGTCTCGGCATCGTTATATACATAAAGCAGGTGGGGCTCAAATCCCCTCATGCCACTTTTTGCCACCATCTCGTCGAAGTATGTCACGTTGTTGTAAGCACCTTCAGAGACTACACCCACCTCGTCAGCCAGCTTCTTCAGTTCGGGATTGTTGTTCAGGCTCGTCGTCTTGCCGCATCCGTACATCCCCATCGTGAAAAGGATGGTCTTGTTGTTAGCCTCGGTGGCCCGGTCCATCAGACGGATGAACACCACGCTGTCTATCAACCAGCCGGCCTCCCTATAGTCGAGCACATTCAGGCCTGTATAGCCGATGCACTTCAGCAGGTCTCTCGTCATGTCGGGGTCGAGCAGATTGCCGCAGCCGTCCATATATACGTTCACCAGCGAGTCGAGATGATCCTTTGTCCACTCCACGGCAGCCTCGCCCTTTAGAATGACAGGCTGCGGCTCTAGTGGCGGAATTATAGGGTCGTCCTCGCTACACGACGTCAGGACTGTTGAGCAACTTATTATCAGGATGAGGGCAGACGTCCACAGTTGTATCGTTTTCTTTGTTTCTGTTTTCATTGCTGAAGCTTTTTTCATTTAATGATGCAAAGGTACGGATTTTTTTTGAATCATTGAATTGATTTCTACTTTTTTTATATTAGTAACCAGAAGGCATTGAACTCCTGTGTCGGCAAGAACAACACACCGTTTTCCGCGAAAACTCTGCAACCCTGCACCTAGAACAGGCAACCATTTGGATTTCAAAATGTTGCCGGTAGTACACTTCGCCGAAAACCCTGCATGAACTCTGCATAAACCTTGCATCTTTTCCTCTGACAACTCCGAAGAAAAGTCCCAAGCCTTGGGACAAAAAAATACTGCCAGTATTTTTCCAAACGGCGTTCGTATTTTTCCAAATGGCGTTCGCGTTTTTCCAAACGGCGTTTGTGTTGTCCAGACGGAGCGCGTATATAGAAAAATAGCATAGTTAGTGCAGGGTTTTCCTCCAAGTCTGCACCTGATATTTTATTGTAGACTAGCTAGTTATAAAGCCAAAGTGCAGGGTTGCAGGGTTTTCGCGAAATATGGCCAGACTGCTTTGTTCAACTACAATGCGGTCTTACAAAAACGACTAAAAGTGCTGCTGCCCAAATCAGTCCCGTCTTCTCTCCGTTCGCTATATACCTTTCTGCTGGCAAGTCCTTAGAGGCATGTGGCATCGAATCTCAGTTCCCTTCCGTCGGGGGTATAGTTCCAAACACGCTGGCGATACGTGCTGTCTGTCGGATTCCATACTCCCCGTCGATAATCTCACGGCCCCACCATGTCGGCGTCCTCCAGTCGCTGCTGTCCACCATGTCGAGCCAGGCATTCTCCCTGTTGTTGCCTGTCCACGACCACGGCATAAAGCCATAGCCCAAACCCTGGCATGTCTTCATGATGACGCAGTGGTCAGCTTTACAGGTGAGGTTGTTTTGACCGTCGTTGTAGTTGTAGCCAAACTCGCCGACTATCAAGGGTAGCTGTCTCTCCTTGGCGGCAGTCAGCTTGTCGATGATGTCCTGAGCATTGTTCCACGAGCCGTACATGTGGACGGAAAAAAGGATGTTTTGCAGCGGGTCGTCCTCGATAAGCTCCCTTCCTCCCTCCAGAATGGGATGAATGTTCTGCCCCCAGCCTGGGGCATCAATGACGAGAGTGGTCTTGAAACCTGCCTCTCGCATTGCAGCAATGACAGGACGGTAGCTTTGAGTCCACTGCCTGGTGGTGACTTCATGGTCACCCCACTCATTGGCGATGTTGATAAGCAGGTAACGCTGATGGCGCATGAGGACAGCCTTCACGTCATCGCGGGTGTAGTAGCGGGCCATGTCAAGAAGCCGCTCGCCTGAAGAGCTGCCTGTGACGTCGTGCAGCTCTACCATCGGAATCATCTTTAGTGAGATACACTGCTCAATGATTCGCTCCAGCTGGTCAGCCCGCCCGCGTGTGTTCCATACAATGCGCACGGTATTGGCTCGCGTGGCAGCGATGTCGGCAAGAGCCTGAAATGCGCTTTCCCCGAACCAGGCATGCGGATTGTTGATGCCTTTGATGACGAATGGCTGGCCTGTGGCGTCAATCAGCTGTGTCCCCAGGGTCGTAAATCCTCCCTGTGCATGAGCCTTGCTCAAGAGAAAGGCCATAAGGAAGGTGAGAATTACACCAGACTTCTTCATAGAATCGTCCTACATTATTATGCTTTACCGCCAAACTCATTGTATGATACGTTCTCAGGCTTCCACTTGTCTTTTGGCTCTGGCTGTTCGGCAGGATAGCCAATGATGATGGCACAAAGGGGTACGATGTGCTCGGGCAGTTTCAGCACCTCTATGGCACCTCTTGCACGGTCATCACGTGGATAGAGTGCCGTCCACACGGCGCCAAGGCCGAGAGCGTGGGCTGCAAGGAGAATGTTCTCCGTGGCTGCAGAGCAGTCCTGAATCCAAAGCTGTTGTCCATCGCCTTCGAGGGCTTTCTGCATGTCACCGCAGACGACGATGGTCAGCGGAGCCTGTTCCAGCATCCTAGCATTGGGATTGGTGGCTGCCAGCTCCTTCAACTTGTCTTTGCTGGTGATGGCCACAAAGTGCCACGGCTGCTTGTTGACGGCAGTAGGCGCTGCCATACCGGAACGGAGCAGCGTCTCGATGGTGTCGGCACTGATGGCTTGATCCGTGTACTGGCGGATGCTGGTACGCGTCATGATGTTCTCTACGATGGCCTTGCCGTCAGCAGCTACTGAGGCCTCGGCCTTGGGTTCCCGACTGTTGCAGGCTGTCAGTAAGAGCAGTGCTGCAGATGCAAATAAAATCTTTTTCATAAGTCTATATTAGCTTGATGTTATCTTGTATTTACACTCTCCTTTATTTACCTACACGCTCTCCATGGGCATAGACCACATTCATCCGCTCGACGGTGATCTTCTCCCATACATGCTCCGTCACATATATCTCACGGGCAAGGTATTGGTCAAGCTCTTCACGGTTTTGGAACTCCATGATGAGTACCGACCCCTTCAGCTTTCCCTCGTCATCCAGCAGTCCACCAGCAGAAATGAGATGTTTCTTCAGTCGTTCCATACCTTCCAAGTGCAGGGGGCGTACCTCCATCCTCTTGTCAAGCTTTCCTTCTCCGTCGTAAGCGGTTATAACAAATTGCATAGCTATAGTCTTTTTGGTTAATTATTCTGATTCAGTTCTCCAGTTTCGCCACTACCTCTTTCTGCATTCACAGTTCTTCTCTGATTCAATGGCAAAATTAAGAAAAATCGTCGAATTATCACTATGTTTGCCCCAAGATTTGTGATTTATTATATAAATTAGGCAATAATATAGCAGTTGACCCGGGACGTCTCCGGCGGCAGCCGCTCCCCTCCCTTCAAGGGGAGGGGTAGGGGTGGGGTCTCTAATATCCTTCAGCGAATCTTTCATCGGCTAATCGAACACCGGGGAAAAGTTACAAACCCCACCCCTGCCCCTCCCCTGTGTAGGGGAGGGGAGTGGCTACCGCCGGAGAAGAGTTCCTGGCGGCAGCCGCATTCTTTCGTCCCTTTGGTAGCAAGCAATCGTAGGTCGAGCGCCCGGCCTGAGGTCGCCTACCCGTGGGGTAGAGAGACCTGACGTGGCTGACAGGGAAGATGGTTATCCCGAGAAGAAAGCAAACCCTCAAAGAACCGCTGCTTTGTGGTCTTTGAGGGTTTGCTTGGTGTCGTTACGTTTATGGCTTCTTCACCAGCTTCTTGCCGGCGCTTTGGTCGATGTATAGCCCTCGGCTGGGACGGTCTTTGAGCGGGCGGCCCATGAGGTCAAAGTAGCGGTGTGTGCCGTTGGCGTTGACGGTATGGATGAAGGGAACGGCTTCAATGTTGTCGTAGTCGGGGAAGTTGCAGTCGCCCTCATAGGTGTCGGCGGGGAAGGGCAGCGGCTTGTATCCCTCTTCGCTGGGTGTCTCTTCGCCCTGTGTGGCTTTGCTGTACATGGGCTTGTAGCGGTAGAAGCCGTCGCTCTCGAAGGGGCTGAAGAAGGCCCGGAAGGTGCCGATGTAGGCGCCCTGATAGGGTTTCTCGTCGCTGATGCGCCGGAAGTAGCCGTCGTTGGACATGGTGTGGGCTTTCATGGCTGCGGCATCGGCATTTGAGATGTTGTGGAAGGTCCCCTTCCAGTAGCCAATGGTGTCTTTTTTCTCTAGCAGGTCGTCAAGGTATTTCGTCACTTCGATGTCGACGGTCTGGGGCTTAAGGACGATGTTGTCGGCCTCGAGCCGGAAGGTTCCTCTGTTGACTACGATGACGTAAGGCTTACCTGCCTCGATGATGTTGGGACCGAAGGGGCTTTCGATGTAGCGTGGCATGACGAAGATGTACTCGAACTGGTCGGAGACGGAGGCCAGCTGGTAAAGTTCCACGTCGTCTTCATTGCTTACCTGGCGGGAGACGTCGATGTCGAAGGGGACGCATGCAGTGAAGGCGCGGCTAGTCCATGTGCCGTCGCCGTTGTCGATGGCACTAAGCGTACGGTCGTAGCGCACGTTGACGTGCTGGCCGGCATAGGATTCCAGGGCGGCGCTGTTGTCGGCCAGGTCGATGAGGTTGATGACGGGCAGGTAGGTGAAGTAGCCCGACACGGGGTTGGCCATCTCGCCGTCGGTCTTCATGCGGTTGTAGGCTGTGGCTCCTACGAGGCTGGTGCAGGTGAAGAACATGTTCTGCGAGGTGCGGACGCGCCAGGTCTGGTCGCAGTAGATGGTGGTGAGCTCCTTGCAGGAACGGAACATGCCGCCGACGTTGCTCACCTTCGTCATGTCGAAGGAGGCGACGTTGAGGGTCTTGAGCGAGCTGCACCCCATGAACATGGAGTTCATGTTGTCTACCTGGCTGGTGTTGAGGTGCTCCAGTCCTTCGATGCTTTCCAGGCTCCTGAAGCCGTAGAACCAGGCGTAGAGACTCTTGGGTCGCTGCACAGCGAACTCCTTGGTGATGACGACCTTGCGCACCTCTTCGGGCATCGTGCCGACTTTTTTCGCGTCGGCCCATTCAGGGACGCTCCATCCTACGTTGACCACCTTGTCGGCTTTCCACATGCTGGTGATGGTGTGGCCATTCCACTCCATACCAGCCTCAAGTGTGCGGTGGGGGGTGTCGAAGTAGAGGATGCTGTCGTCCTGACACCAGATGACGTTGGGGCGGGCGGTGAAGTAGCCTAAGGTGTAGTCGGCCATCACTCCGCTGGTGTTGCCCGGGTCGAACGCCATGGCGCCGACGAGCTTGTTGCAGCCCTCGAACATCTCGGGCGTCTCCGGGATTATCCAGGGTGTCTCGGCAAAGAGGGTGGTGAGGCTGCTGCAGTTGGCGAAGATGCGGTGCAGGTTGGTAAGGTTGCTCACGATGAAGTCGCCCACGTCGATGGTGGTGAGCTTTGAGCATCCCTCGAAGAGGCTGGCCATGTTGGTTGCCTGGTCGGTGTTCAGGTGTTCTATGCCATCGATGGCGGTAAGATTGCTCATGCCCTTGAACCAGGCGTAGAGGCTCTGGGGGTGGTAGCTCTCGAAGTCCTTGTCGAAGACCACGCGCTTGGCCTGCCGGGCGTAAGCATCCTGTGTCCATTCGGGAACTTCGTCGCCGGTGTCGAGCATATCGGCGTTGGTCCACAGGGCGGTGATGACGGCATCGTTGTAGGTGTCGCCCACCTCGTAGTCGTTCTCCTGGCCGGTGAAGTAGAGGGTCTGCTTCTGTTCCGACCAGATGACGGTTGCCGACTCCTTGCTGTCGGTGATGTCGTACTCGTCGGTGAAGCTGGAGGCGGGGAACTGTGCGACGTCGGTGGCGTAGGTGTCGCTCTCAGGATAGTACTCCTGGAAGACGATTTCGTAGGAGCGTGCCTTCAGGTCGTTCCAGGGTTCGACGAAGGCTGTGAAGGGCGGGATGGTGATGCTGTTGTTGTGCTTGCCCACCCTAGTGAAGTGGCCGTTGCTTTGGAGGATGTAGTTCCTGTGCTCCTGGGCGGCGGCGTTGCTGACGGTGGCAAAGGTTCCCGTCCAGTAGCCCACGCGGTCGGTGCTCTCCTTCGGATTGGGCATCCACTTGCACACGGGGTAGCTGTTGAGGTCGAACTTATGCACTTCGGTGTTGTTGCCGTAGAGGAACGCCGTGCCTTCGTCGACTACCATGAGGTAGGGTGTCGAGGGCTCGATGGCGTCGTCGGGCACATTGGTGAATACGAACTGCTTGAGGTCCTCGTTCACCGACAGCATCTTGTAGAAGCGGGCGTTGTCGGGCTTGGTGACGGCGAAGGGCATGATGACGGGGTAGGCCTTTCCGCCGGCGTAACTGTGGCGGTAGAAAGCCGAGTCGGCGTTGAAAGCGTAGCGGGGAAGGAATTCGTGGCCGTCGTTGATGATGAGCGAGCGGCAGTGTTCGCCCTCGATGACATTGGCACCCTGCACGTCGTAGTCGCCTCGTCTGGAGAGGAAGATGAAGGTATTTTCGTCGACCTTATAGAACGGGCTGTCCTTTGTCTGACGGTTGACGGGCAGGGTGGCGTAGGCCTTCCCCTGCTTCAGGTCGTAGAACTGCAGGTTGTCGATCAGGCTCAGGTTGATGTTGTTTAGCTTGGCGTTGCTTTGGGCAAAGATGTTGGGCGCCAATGCCGTGATGGCCAGCTCAACGGGCTGTCCAAAGATGTCTCCCTGGATGGTTCTCGGTGTCTCCATGTCGCCGTCGCCACCTTCGTAGGCTGTGAGCAGCGCATTGTTGTAGGCGGGAGCCACGCTGTCGGTGCGGTGCTCCATGTCAGGCAGTGCAAAGAAGCGCATGTCGTTTGTCACTATCTCTGGAGCCAGCACGAAGACCACTCCCATGTCGAGCTCGTCGGCGATGGAGTTGTATGGCAGGTAGGCGTGGTAGGGCGGCAGCATCTCTTCCTGACAGAAGTTGAAGATGGTGGTGCCGTAGAGGTCGCTGTGCTGGAGCGTGTAGATGCCTCCCTCGTAGGAGTCCTCGGCATAGATGGCGATGCCGTTGGCCCCTGTGGCATTGAGACGGTTCTCGTACATATTCCACGGGGTGAGCGTTCCCTTCTCGTAGGGCATCAGCCGGTAGGTGCCGGGCTGCTGCGAATAGACGATGACGGGCGAGTCCTTGGGCACCAGCCGCGCCTCTTTCCTCAGGAAAGCCACTTTCTTCTCTGGCAGGGCGTAGGGCACGGTGTAGGGTGTAATCTCCTGGGGCAGCTCGGTGTCGAAGCCGATGTAGAAGCTGCCGAAGCCGTTGTCGTCGATGGAGACGGGATAGTAGCGGTGCAGTCGGCGGGCGCTTCTGTATTCCTCCCACGAGTAGTCGTTCATCAGGCTGTCTAATACGATGCCGCCGTCGCTGGCGTCCTTCACATAGACGTCGATGAGACTGCCGTCGGTGGTCTCAATGCCACCGTACTCCAGTTCGGGTATGATGCGGACGTAGTCGTCGAAGTCCAGGTAGAGGCGCTTCAGGCCGTCAATGTGGTAGAAGGCTCCCTCGAAGATGGTGCTGACCACGCCGCTGATGGTTATCTCCTCGCCACTGCGTCCGTTGGGGTAGGCCACCAGGCCTCTGTTGGCGTCGAAGAGCACGCCGTCTTGCGACTTGAAGTTCTCGTTGAAGGGGTCAATCTTGATGTTCTCCACTGCCGAGCCGAAGAAGGCGTGCGGTTCCACGTTGCTCACTTTCTGCGACACGGTGACCTCCTTCAGGCTTGTGCAGCCCATGAAGGCGTCGCTGCCGATGGTCTTCAGGGCGTAGGGCAGGCGTACGTCTTCCAGCTCCGACAGGTTGTTGAGCTGTGTGGTGAGCTTGGTGACGCTCTTGAAGAAGCGGAACTCCGGGAAGTGCTTGATTTTCTTGGCCGTCGCTGTCTGGAAGGCGGAAAGCGTCTGCTGGTTGGTGACGGCCTTCAGCTCCGACAGCATCAGGTTGCCGTCCCCATTGGTGTCAAAGGCGTCAAGACAGGCCTTGCGGGCGTTCTCATCCTCGAAGGTGATGCCCGGGTTGACTGCTATCTCGCCTGTACGCAAGGGGATGCTGTATTTGAACTGGCCCATTCTTCCCTCTATGAAAATCAGACCACCAATGCGGCGTATCTCATAGCGCTCTAATGGGATGCCAGGCGAGAAACTCGCATCGATGGGGGCCATGATGCCCATGTCGCTGTCGAGCTCCAGGTAATATGGCTTCTTGTCGGTGGATACCCACTCCACATTGGCCGGCTCAAACTGCAGCTGCCTGCGGAAGCCCAGCAGGTAGTTGCTGTCCTCGTCGTAGTCAATGTCGGTGCGCACTGGCACGGAGAGCATCTTGGCATAGTTGGTGTTCTCAAACGACTTGAGCATGGGGAAAAAGCCCGGTGTCACCGTCCAGCGCTGACGCTGGCCCAGCGTGTTGTTGATTTCCTCGAGCGTGTAGCCCGTAGCGTTGGGTTCGTAGCCTTTCAGCCAATAGCAGTTTTCGATATAGCTGTGGCCGTCCATGGTGTAGCCTTCTGTCTCGTACTTCGGGCCGCTGAAGGCCACGGGCACTACCACGAGGCAGTTCCTCACCTTGCCCTTGTTCTTGCTGTTGATGTTGACCAGGGGTGTGTAGTCGGCGAAGAAGTCGATGTTGAACACAGCCGACACGCAGTCTTCCACCACGGCGTCAGGATTGTCGGGACCGACCAGGCCGCAGATGCCGCCAGCGTAGCTGTTGTAATAGTCGGGCCGAGCGGCCTCTAAGCAATACGACGAGCCCTGGACGATGCAGTTCACAATCTTGCCGTTCATCTTATAGGCCAGTGTACCGCAGTTGCGCTGTGAGAAGTAGGAGTCGAGGACTGCCAGATTAGCTATCTCGCCGCTGGCTTCTACGTCGCCAAAGACAGAGTAACCGAACATGTTGAATCCGCTGAGGCTGTGGCTGTCGCCATTGTAGCGTCCTTTCCACTTCCCTTTCTCTACCCATCGCTTGGAATTGTAGCGGGGATTCAAATCGTCATCGCCGAGCAGATCCTTGTTGATGGTGATGTCGCAGAGCTGCTTGAACCATTGCCCCTCCTCGTTGGTAGTGACAGCTAAGGCCAGCTGGGCGCCGTTCTTGATGATGAAGGGATCCTCGGCGATGCCGGTACCTGCGGCGTATGCCGTGGCAATGCTGCCGTCCCACTCCGTGCCCAGCGTAGCGGTGATGGCGGCGACCTTGCTGGGAAGAATCACGTCGGGGCGGCCGAAGACGGGCTGCACCTTCTGGGTGAGCTGTCCGCTGACTGTTATCACGCACGAGCCTCTGCCAGTGACCTTGATGGTGCTGCCGTCTGCCTCTAGGAAGTCGGCATCCTCAGGACAGGATGCAACGGCTTGCATCGACACGCTGCGGGTCAGCTCCGACCATGAGTCGGACTTGTTCACGCTGATCTGTGACACCAAGTCGTAGATGGCATCGCCCTTCGGGAGGATAAGAGGCACAGCGCTTAGCCAGGCACTGGCCTTGTAGACGGTGTTCGACTTGTCGATGTCCTCTCTGTTGAACAGGGAGCGTGCCACCTGGCTTTCGGGCATCGTCTTTGTTTCGAAGATATTATAGCCCGGCCATTCGGCGATGGTGTAGACCATGGGATAATAGCCCTTGTGCAAGGTGAAGCCGACGGACTCCTCTTCGTTGATGTCGAGCAGTTGCAATTTCTTCAAGTCGGCGCTGGTCAGCTCCTCCGTGGTGAGGCCTTTGATGGTGGCGTGTGTGTCTTTCTCGCCAGCCACCTTGCCTTGGAACAAGCTGGAGTCATAGTAGCAGTTCGACACGATCTCCTCGGGCTTGTTACAATGGGAGACGATGGCTGCTGCATTCGACTTTTTGGCCAACTTCTTGATGGTTCCTGTCATCAGGCATTTCGTGATGTGCTCTTCCTTAGGTTCCTTTGTGATGGAGCCGCAGATACCAGCAGTGGGGTGTAGCTCGTCATTTTCCTCAATGTATCCTGAGAAGGTGCAATGGCTCACCATGCCTGCATAGCCACTGTAGTTTGTACCCATCTCGCCCAGGATTCCGCCAACTGTATATCCTTCCTTCACCCAGACGCCGCTTGTGCAGGCACTGATGGTGGGATGGGTGTTGTAGTAGAGCGGAGCGTGCATGTATCCGCAGATACCGCCTGTATCGAATCCACCTTCGATGATTCCGGAAGACGAGCAGCCCTGAACGCAAGTGTAGCTGTTCATGCAGCCGACGATGCCACCCACGTGGGCATGTCTATCGGCAATCTTGATGTTGACATCGGCTACGCAGTCCTGCAGATAGCTGTAGGGCTCGCGGTCATTAACGCTTTTCAGCAAGCCGCAGATGCCGCCTACATAATCAGCATTGGTAGTGGTGATGTCACACTTCGCGGCACAATGCACAATTCCCGGGCTTTCGCACAAGGCAGCGATGCCTCCGATATGGTCGTAACGGCTGTTGGACGTCCGATTGGTAATCTTTCCCTCTGCATAGACATTTTCAATGATATTGGGAATGGTAATGCGGCCATGGTCAACGTCGACGGTATTGCTTTCGCCTCGTATATAGCCACAAACCAGGCCGGCATAGACGTAATCGAAGTAGGGAACGGTGTAGCTGATGTTGATGTTCTTCAGCCTGAAATGCCCCAGATAGCCTCGGACATTGCCGAAGAGTCCTAGGCTGCAGTCGGAGCTTCTCAATGACACATAGGTGTTCATATCTGAAATGGTATGGCAACAGTCAGCGGCAATCTCTCCGTTCTCCAGCAGTTTTGCCGTATTGGTGCCTAAGAAGATACCTTCAAAAACACGTGTCTTGTAGTAACCGATAGGAACCCAGAGCACCGGCTTCCCGTCGACAATTTTGTTCAGACTGATGTCAGCGCCCAGCACCACAAACTGATTGGTGAACCGGTTGTTCTTCTCATTTACCAAGAAGGACAGCTGTGCCAGTTGTTCAGGAGTGTTGATGACAATAGGATTCTCGAATGTGCCTTTGCCTTCCACTTCCAGCGAGGCGTCGCGGTAGTAATACCACGTCAGTCCGTTGAAGCCCTCATCGGCATAGCCGCCAAGGGGAGCCAGCAGTGCCATGAGGCACAGTAGCCATTTGCAATATGTTGCTCTCATATACATTATTATATAATGGTGACTTAGAATTGGAACTTGAAGATTTCCTCACCTGCGCTGAGCAGATAGACACTATGCTGGCGAAGAGGAACAAAGAGAGTAGTGCCCTTGGCATGACGGCTGTAGACGGTGGTTCCGTCGGGGGCGAAGATGCGTACATGCTCACCTGTCTGCAGGCCAGAGAGCGTGACACCGCCGTCGTTGATGTCGACAGCCACGCGATGGCCGAGGGCTGACTCTTCAGGCGACGGGCGGCGGATGTCTGACACGACGTCGGTGGGGAACAGGTTCACCAGTGTGGCGTTGATGCCGGCTCGGCTGTTGGCCACCAAGGCGTCCTTCGGGTCTCTTTGGCCGGTGTCGATGGCATGGGCGTTGAGGTAGGCCTGCACCGGCTCGGTGATGCCTTCCACGGTGACGGTGGCGTATGCCTTGCGCGAGTCTGCCATGCGGATGAAGTCGGAGGGCTCAATCACCACTTCGGCACCGTCGCTCAGCGCTTCGCGGCTGTTGGGGTGGGCGTAGATGCCTACGCGCACGGCCATGTCAGAGAACAGCCCCATGTGGTCGGTCACCTCCACCACGAAGGTGTTGGCACCGTTCTCGATGCTTTGGCTGATGACGCGGCTGTCGATGTCGCTCATGACGATGCGCGACTTTCTGCTCTGGGCGGTCTGGCGCATGAGGTTGCGCTTCACACCGTTCCTGATGGTGTTCTGCCGGGAGCGGAACACGTTGTCATACTCCACGCTGACGGCACTGGTGACATAGCCGTCGAAGTCGGATTCGAGAGGATACTGCACTGTGAAGGTGCGCGACTTGCGGGGTGCCACATAGCCTTCGTCGAAGCGGAACAGCTGGCCGTTGATGACGGCCTCCACTGCCTGGATGGCCGAGGTGCCCGTGTTGCGTATGAGAATGTTCACAGGCAGGGTGCTGCTGCCACGCAGGGACTCACGGCTGAAGCTCACTTCGTGCTCGAAGCTGTTGGTGAAGGCCTTGGCGTTCTGCATGATGATGCCGGCTCCCGTGTCGATGTTGCTCAAGGTATAGACCACCTTGATGGAGTCGTCGTCGAGGAAGCCGTCGAAGTCGGTCATGACCAGCACAGAGTCAATCTCTGCTCCCAAGGTGATGGGTGCCGTAGGCTGCAGGTCGTTCGACAGGTGGATGCGTGCGGCGTTGAGCACGGTGCGCATGCTGTCGACCGCAGTGGTGCCGTCTTCGAGCTGGCGGATGTTGTTCACTTCCGTCCACATCACGGCAAAGTCGTTGAGGTTCTCAGCCTGGCGGTCGCAGATGATTTTCACCTTTGTGGGGTGGCAGTTCTCAAGGCCCATGTCACATCCGGCGTGGCCGTCGTTGGTGCCGTCCATGTTGAGGGTCTTCACGTAGATGTCGCTTATGGAGTCGCTGGCCTCGTAGTTCATGGCGATGACGGAGTTGTTTCCCACGCGCAGCATGAAGAAGTCGTTGGCAAGCAGCTCATCGTCGCGGTAGGTCACCTTGTCGTTGTGCATCGACTTTGAGGCGTAGCGCAGAGCGGCGCGTCCCATGTCCTCGCTCTTTACGATGGCTGCCACGAGGGCGGTGTCGCCACGCATCACGAGGTCGTAGCGCGAGAGGAAGTTGCGGTCGTCAATGTTGAAGAGCGGCGTGGCCTTGCTCCAGCTTGTGCCGTCATAGGTGCGCAGCATGAGCTGTCCCTTGAAGGTGAGGTTATAGAGCGAGTCGGCCGGCTCATTCTCGTCCACCAGCATGAACTTGCCGTGCTGGTAGATGACGGCAGCGTTGCCGTTGTTCTGTATGGAGACGACGGGCTTCAGGTCGGAGAAGCCTTCGTTGTCCTTGTCGTCGGCGGTGACGATGGTCTGCTTCCACTCGCCGTAGCCCTCACGGAAGGCGGCGCGGATGCGTGAATGTTTCAGTGCTTCGACATTGGCGTTTAGGGCGTTATCGTCGTCCACCTTGTCTGACTCCACGATACAGTTCATCTGTTCGTAGACCACCACATCGTGATTGCCGCGCTTCGAGCGCATGTGGTTGGTGGCGGCTCCCTCCTGCGCGGCGGGATCGGTTGATACGGGCGAGAGCGAGGTGGTCTTGCCCGAATGGAGGTCGAGCATTGTCACTTGGTCGTCGTTGTAGTCTTTTGGGGCCTTCAAGTCGTTGAAGACAATCTGGTTGCTGCCCAGGAAGTGGGGGTTGGCATCGCTGGCCACATCGGACAAGAGGAGCCGTCCGAACTCGCCAGGTTCAGGAGCGGCAATCGGGCGGTAGGAGCGTCCGAGGGCGCGCATTGAGCCCCCTTCCAGCCAGTAGGGGAAGTCTTTGTGGAAGGGGTTGGTGTTGTTGTCGGGGATGAGCACCTGTCCGCCTACACGGAAGCCGGCACTGGCCGAGAAGTGGAAGACGAAGGCCTTCAGGTGGAAGTAGGCCTGACCGACGAGCACGCCCACGAGGCGTCCGCCAATACCGGGCCATTCTGGGGCAAAGGGGCCTTCCACGCGGAAGTAGCCGCCGACCTTGCCGCCGAAACGTACGCCGAGCTTGGCGTTGAGCACTGCCGCCCAGGGCACGTCGGTGTTCCAAAACTTGTCGGGCGTGCCGATTTCGGCCGTCAGTCCCGCCTTGAGCTTGGCGCCAACCTGGAAGAAATAGCCCATGTTGTAGCCGTTCATCGACTCCTCAAGGTCATCGTCGTACGACCGTACGCCGAAGTCGGCCTGAATGTTGGTCTCGAACGAGGCCTGCAGGCTGATGGGCAATATGTCCTCGGCTTTGTCCATGAGGCTTTTCAGCTTCTGCAGCTTGGGGTCATGGGCCAGGTTTCCCCATGAGGCGCCATAGCCGTAGCCTATCTGTCCGGCAGCCTCGGTGATCTGAAAATTCTTCCAGTTTTTAATGGGTGTGGAGAGGGTGATCGTGCCTCCGCCAAACCATCCCGTTCCTACGTGGTTGGCTGACATGTCGAAGATGTCGTTGATTTCCTCGTTGATCCAGCGGTCTGGGTCGACGGTCTCGCCAGCCACGTTGAGCGAGGCCTTGTCGGTGCCCAGCCTGATGCGGTCGGAGTTCTCAGCCTCGCGCAGTTCCTTTCGGGCATCGCTGATGTTGGTTGATTCATCGGGCCGTGGGTCGTCAGTTCGGTTAAATTCGAAGTTGGTCTGCAGCGAGAGAATCTGCTTGATGAAGTCGTAGTTGACGCTGGTATGGACGGTGATGGGACGGAAGTTGAACTTAAACTGTACGGGAAGCTTCAGGTCGCATCCGAAGTCGGCAAAGCCGTCGCCCATTCCGCCGTCGCGAATGTTGGTGCCGTCGCCAGGCATGTCGAGGGTGGAGTTCTGCCCCCAGCCCGCAGCTTGGAACGCACGGCTTAACCAGGAGCGGCTTCCGCTCTTCGGGTCGGGCTCGCCGGTGCAGTTGTCGTTGGCATAATCGCTGGCCATTTGCAGCGCATCGTCGCGGTTGTAGTTCGAGCTGCACAGCAGTGGCAGCTTCTCGTAGGTCATGTCGCCGGCTTGCAGCTGAAGGCGTGCCACCTCCCCTTTCTGGATGGCGTCGATGAGGTCGTAGCGCACGAAGTAGTAGTCGCGCGAGAAGGTATGGAACTCCCTGGCCGACACCACGACAACCTCCTTTTCTTCGGCACGGCGCTGCTCACCTGTGGCAATGTCCTTGCAGGTGAGCGAGCTTACGGGTGCCACGCCGTCGGCAGGCCGCGAGAAGGCGGTCTCCAGTTCGGCAAAGCGGGAGATTGGATTGTTGTTGAGCAGCTTGGGGAACGAATGTCCGCAGTCCACCAGGTAGCTGATGGTGTCGGCAGCCTGTCGGCCTGTGAGGTTCATCTCCTCGACGGTGCACAGACGGTGGTCAATCTTGTTGCGCACAATGATGAGGTGCTCGTCTTTCAGGTTGCGGAAGTAGAGTGAGCTGACGGTCATATCGTCTTCGCTCCAGCGGCCTGTCTGCAAGGTGACCACAGCCGAGCAGCGGTCTTCGTTGACGAAGCCCGTCTCCTCGTCGGCAGCGCCGGGATATTTGTAGACGGTGGGAAACTTTCCCGATGCCAGAATCTCAATATAGGCAGGCTTACCCATGGTGAGCACCTTGTGCACGCCGCGCTTGGCATCATAGCCCAGGTATTTCACCTGTTTGCTGTGGGTGGCGTGCCCCTTCTCGTCAACCTGCTCAATGTGGATGGTGGCCGACTTCACGGGCAGGGAACGCTGGTCGTAGAGGGTGAGGAACAGCGTGTCGTACTTCTCGAAGAGTCCTGAGCCCAGCCAGTTGAAGTTGACGAACTCGCGCCCGTCGTGCTTGTCCAGATAGAACGTTGGCGAGAGCGACATCTTGTTCAAGCGGTCATCCATGTCGTTAATGCCGGGATGCAGGCGCTCCTTCTTGATGCGCAGCTTGTTCTCGTCGCCAATGAGGACCACGTCGAGCAGGTCGCTGCCTTCGGGCACGTATAAGCTCTGGAACGACTTCGCCTTTAGCTGCAGACGGGTGGTGTCGTTCTTCATAAAGCCGTCCTCGTCCATAAAGCCCGTCACATACTCCATTTCGTAGTCTTTGTTGTCGAGCTGGCGGCGCCGGTCGAGCTGGAAGATGTAGAGGTTTCTGTTGTTCCAGTCGTAGGCGGTGTACTTGAAGCGTATGCGCTGCTGTGTGTCGGCCATCTTCGTCACCGTGATTTCATACTCGGTGCTGGGAGACGACAGCAGGGGCACGTTGACGAAGAAGAACTTCGTGACGGTGAGCGAGAGCTGTCGCTGGCTGTCCTTCTCGGTGACCACCACCTCGTAGGAATCGGTGGATTTGTCGTCGTTCTCAATGCGGAAGCAGAGCAACGCATGGTTGCGCATGTTCCAGAACAACTGTTGGTCGGCCAGCCCCTTCATGCGGGTGCTGGCCAGCATCTGCTCCACTTGGTCGGCCTCATAGCCGTTTCCACTCATGTCGCCGTCCTGCACCTGCCGCCAGTTCAGGCCTGACGTGGGGCTGGTAATCTCGTGGAAGTCGGCTACGTCGGAAACATTGTTCGCGAAGTAGAGCTTGAAGCCTGGCTTCCCTTGAGCCTGCAACGTGAGCAGGACCATCATGAACAGGATGATGGTAGTGTTCAGTCGTTTCATACTCTTATCGTTTTTAAGTTGTTGCGTAATAGTGTCTTGGGGTGAGATGATGTCCGAAAGGTGACACCACGCACAGCACCCCCTCCCGGAAGAAGTCATCGCCGGGGACTTTAGGCCAGGCTGTCGCTGTAGCTTAATCGTCGGTCCAGTCGCTGCGGTGCTCACGGGAGAGGCCACCACCGGGTCCTTGTTGTTGGCTGCCGCCGTTAATAATGGGCCTGTTCAGCTCCAATTCTACCACTTTCATGGTTGGCTTCTTGTAGTCGTTTTTGTTGTTGATTCTATTCATAGTTGTAATATGTTGATGGTTTGGCTGCAAAGTTACGAAAAAAAAAGAAAAAAAAGCAAAAAAAACTACTTTATTTTGACCTTAGCTTGTTGAAAGGTCATCTTCTTGCTTAAATTCTCTAAAAAAAGGTTCACTTTAAAAAGTCTAGTTCAATGTGGCAGCATCAAAGCACCCAGCGACATCCTAACAGCACCACTCGGTTGTTGTCGCGGGTCTTCTTATGATATATCCGAAACCCATCCGCGTTGTATTTTGACAAATGAACGGCAGGGTTTAATAGGCTGTTTGCAGTGAGATACAGGGTGATGTGGCCGAGGCTCTTCGCGATGGAGGCTGTTGACGACTGCCATGAGCGGATAGTCTTCGTTGACATGTTGTTATAGCCACCCAAATACTGGAAATTGGCCTCTACGAGCCATCCGCTACCCAGACTGGCGTTGGCTTCAACCTGCCATCCCCAGTTTTTGTCGTTCATCGTATGCCCGCCGAAGACGGTGCCGATGCCATGATGATGCTCCCAATGTCGCCAGAGGGTGGCTTGGGCCTTCAGCCATCTGCTGTTCCAGGTGAGGGTCTCGCTCACCTTGTATGTCGACACATTGGCTACGTTCAATGCCACATGTGCCACCTCGCTACGCCCTTCCACTATGCACCCATAGTGGTAGAAGTCCATCTGATTGTTTGTGCGCTGGGCCGACACGGCAGTGGTGGCAGAGAAAGCGCCACTGGTGAACGTATGGTCGAGCGAAAGCAGCATTCTCACCTCTGGCTTCAGATGGGGATTTCCCAGTCTTATCTTGTTGAATTCATTCATCTGCTCGAAGCTAAGCACTGTTTGACTGCTGGTGGGCAGACGATTGCTTATGGTGTTTGACAGCGAGAGACGATGGTGCTTGGAGAGCGTGTGTGTCAGCCGGGCACGGCCATTCACCAGGGGGTAGAAATGAGTGAACGAGCTCCCCGACAGTGGATGCCGGCTGTCCATGAAATTATAGAGCGTCACAGCATGGCCGGTCTTTTCGGTGGTGCTCATACGGTAAAGGCGCAGACCATACTCGGCATTCATCTGCCATTTGCCCGACGACCATCTGCCACTGAGGAAGGGCTCCACGAAGAAGCGGAATCCCGTGGCACGCTGATTGATGGAGACCGCCTTTGACTTGACTTGGCTGTTGCTGGTAGTTTCGTAGTTGTCGTGCAGGAAGCGCTCGCCATCGCCCTTGAACCTGATGCCTCCACCCAGTACGACGTGCTTCGACATGCTGTCCGCCAGCTCAAGAGAGGCATTTTCATGAAACAACCTACATACCTGCATTTTTTTAGGTAACATACTTATTCACACTGCCATAGGGCATGTATGTTACTTTCATTTTTACGTTTGAACATACACTGTCGAGTGAGTGTAAAATACGCACGCCGTTTGGGAAAATACTGCCGCCGTTTGGAAAAATACTGCCGCCGTTTGGGAAAATACTGCCGCCGTTTTCCAAGAAACGAGCAGAAGTATGACGTGGTGTACCATCTGCAGTGTAGGTTGGCATGTGAAATTGTAGGTAGCATACATGATATAATGCGTTGTTGCATAGCTAATTATTTGCCAGCGTGTATGTATGCATGTGTTTTTATGGAAATTGATGATGCGCATGTACGCAATAGCAGAAATAACAGCTACAGGGTGGAAACACAGCTGGTGCTCCATTGCACGTCTCGCCTTGCAATTTGTCGAACTGAGCGGTTGGAAATTGAACGCAGAGGCGCAGCGTTTAAGTGTTTTTCCGTAGCAACGATATAGCAGTTGACACTGGACTTCCTCTCCGGCGGTAGCCGCATTCTTGTGTCCCTTTGGTGGCAAGCGACCGGAAGTCGAGCGCCCGACCTGCGGTCGCCTACCCTTAGCCTTTCTTTTCACTCCGGGTAGTTCCCTTCAATGTAAGCCTTAATCAGCGAGGCATGAGAGAGAGGGCTCTTCGGATTGTCCACGTCAGGATTGGTGTTGTAGTCGAGCAGGACTACGGGCTTGTTCTTGGAGATGATGCGGATGGCAGTCACTAACTTCTGGAGCTTGTTCTCTAATACCCATTTGTAGCAGGGCAGGTAGATCAGCTTCCGAGCGGTGAGGTAGCCAAGCAGTTCCTCACCGTGAACACCCTTACGATGGCCCAGGCAAGGCCCGAACTTTCTGACGGTTCGTTTCATGTTCTTCATGTCGCGCTTCCAGAAGAGGGTAGTGTCCACATCGGCATCTTCAAAAACCTTCAGCCCCTGCCAGATGCCTTCTACTGAGAGGGCTACGTCGTCGGTAAACGGAACGGGAATGCCGCCAATGGGATAGAAGGGACTGAACTTGACGAACTCGTCCTGGGCATGGCTCGTCACGTCGATAATCATCGCGCCGGGATACATTTCCTTCAGCGACAGGATTGACTTGCCGTTCTTGTCTTTCTTCCCCGGCTCGAGCGGTCTTTTCTTTGACTCAATAATAATCATGGGCTTCTTTTTGGAATCGGCAGCAAAGTTACTGCTTTTCTCCGAATAAACATTAATTTTCATCATAAATCACTCATTTTTATTATTATTTCCCAATATCGGGCATATACTATTGCCAAAAACAAGAAAAAAGTAATCTACTGCGTAAAAAAAACGCAATTTTCTTGCAGGAATAAAAAAATCTTTGTATCTTTGCAGCGTAAATATTACGCAATAATTAAAAATGAAGGGTATGGTAGTAAAAGTTAAGGTGAGTGGTTTTGAAGAGCATGATGAGAAGTTGACTCTGGAGGAAGAAAAGAGAAGGCTTCTGGGTGTGAGTAGCCTTATGTTCAATAAGGTGGTGGATGGAGAGAGAGAGAATGTGTTGATGAGGTTGACGGGAAGGTTTAAGAGTCTGAGGTATGAGGATCTGGAGGAGGTTTATAATGATGGGTGCCTGGTGTTGTGGGATAAGATGATGGATAAGGAGTTCCAGTTGAGAGAAAAGAGCATGGTTGGCTACCTGGTGAGGATTTGCAGGAATATCGGGATGCATTATCTGAGGAAAGTGAATGAGGATATTGAGAGTTTGGACCGGATTTTGGAGAGGAAATGTGAGAGGGTTTATGGAAATGATGGAATGGAGGAGTTCTTTGACGTGATGGATGAGAGAGGGAATGGGGATGAGAGATATGAGAAGTTGGAAAGAATCTGGAGTAAGTTGAAGGAGGTGGATAGGATGATATTGGAGAGTTATTATGTGGATGGATGCAGAATGGAGGAGATTGCGAAGAGAGTTGGATATAGGAATGGTAATAGTGTGAAGAGTAAGAAAAATAAGGTATTGAGAAGGATGATGGAGATGATGAAAGAAGAAAGGGCGGATTTTAAGGATCTGCCCGTAGCTGCATAATACAATGCTTATTCGTGGAAGAATCCAACAACAAACCTGTTATTATGTCATTCCGCAAGGCTTGCAAGACAAATATATTTGCACATATCAATTTGCATTAATAATTTTGTACGATAATAGTTTAAAACCTAATAAAGAAGCATTATGAGTAACATTACTGAAAAATCCAAGAATGAGAAAGGAAAGTCCTTTGAGAAAGTCGCTCCAAAGGAAGTTGGAGTTTTGGACATGGTTATTGCCTTTGACACAACAGGCTCAATGGCAGAATATATTGGTGCTGTAAGAAAGGAGGTCTCAAACCTGATTCCCCGACTGTTCAAGGACAATGAGGATTTGCGTCTTGGCATTGTCGCCTTTGGAGATTACTGTGACATGAAGAATGCCAAGGAATACGGCGATGCCTACCAGTGTCTGATGCCGACCAATAATGAGAACGACATCAT
>JAEEGL015107271.1_pt1 | contig 21132 bp, 30 predicted proteins | sample 9134231 | NCBI WGS metagenome assembly JAEEGL01 (sample SAMN16246548, study PRJNA631951) | gut metagenome | biome: gut microbiome; feature: rumen; material: fiber-attached | host: Bos | place: Iran: Karaj | collected 2018-10 | reverse complement strand
ATGGATGAAGACCAGTCGAACGCCACGTACGCGTGGCATTTCTACGGCGCGTTTGGCTATCTCGGTACGAGCACTGCTCGCTGCAATAGCTACGCCAGCCGGGTCCTCCGAGCTTTGTAAAACTGATTCCTCAAACCTTTAATACTTGAATTCTTATGGCATCACATTACGATATCGAAGAAATGCGCCTGAAGAGAGGCGCCATCATGTGGACCGTGATCGGCATCCTGATTCTCATCGCGATCATCGCTGGTTCAATGTTCATCATTCCGAACTACCGGGTATGGTCCGAAGGCAAGCGAGGCGAGGCGGAATATATGCGCGCCGAGCAGAACCGCCGGATCAAGGTGGAGGAAGCGAAGGCGAATCTTGAAGCAGAGAAGCTCAATGCCCAGGCGGAAGTCGAAAGGGCCAAGGGCGCAGCTGAGGCAATCAAGATTGAGAACGGTTCCATCACGCCGACATACATTCAGTATCTGTGGGTACGGCAGCAGAATGCTGCTGCCGGGAACCGGATCATCTATATCCCGACGGAAGCAGGGCTCCCGATTCTTGAGGCAGGAACGAACAAATAATACATGCTCAATATGAAAATCGATATCTTCATCATCGACCCCGATAATAAGCGCGAAGTCCCGGCAGATATCTGGATTGCCCAGACACGCGCAAAGGCAATCAAGGGCAACTGGATCGCCCTCCGTGCCGACAATTTCCCTCCGTTCATGGTCCACAAGAACAACATGTACGAAAAGTGCGTCACGGCTGATTACTATGACTGCGCCAAGACCGCATCATTCACAAACTCGCGTCTAGGAACCGAATTCGAATGGCGCGTCGTCCATGAAGCCAAGATGCATAACGGCCTTGACAGGATTCTTACCGCCATCGAAGGCGATGTCATCGGATGCAAACCCACCTACACCGAGGATGGCACCGTGGTACGCTCATACACCCGCGACGGATACATGGAGACTTTCGACCGTTCTAATCTGATAGGCCGTATGGAAATCTTTGCCCGTATCTTCAGAAGCATAAAATAAAGAATTATGACCGATTACGAAATAGCCAGGCTAGAAAAAGCCAGAGGATATTACTATATGGGAAATGAGAGGGACAGGATGATGCTTGAGGATTTATTCCCTGAATTCCGCGAGAGCGGGGACGAGAGGATAAGAGAACATCTCATAGACTATTTTGAGTGCTTTCGTTTCGGCAATGCTGAGTCGAAATGGAATGGCCTAAATGTTCGTCACGTTCTCTCATGGCTTAAAAAGCAGAAGCCAGCGGAGTGGAGCATTTATGATGCGAAGCCCGGAGATATACTAAACTCAACAAGAGTGCAAGCAACTATTATATTCAAGGGATTTAACTCGGACGGCAAGCATATAGACGCATTCTGCGCGTTACAGAAAGGTTTTTTTATTTCGGGTGAACTGCCTTGGGATAGAGATTTTGAACCAGCTTCTGATGAATGGAAGAAGCGCTTGTTTACTGCTATGACAGAAAAAGGATATGAGTTTGTTGCTAGTAAACTTGAGTTGCGTCCCATCAATAAATCCGCAGAGTGGAGCAAGAAAGATAAAAAGATAATAACATTAATTATTGAGGATTTGAGGAACCTCCGTAAATCCGAAACGGACGAACATATAATTGCGGACTATAATGACGAGATTGACTGGCTCAAATCCCTCCGTCCACAGCCAAAGCGAGAACGGACAAAAGAGGAAAAAGATAAACTGGACCGGATTTATCATGTCCTTTCTCTTGCGGAAGATACACATACTTACTCTACGACCAGTAGGCTAATTGGCGATAAAGAAGCTGTTGAACCACAAGACTTCCTTCGTTCAATTGCTTTTCCCAAACATCATTGGAAACCAACGGAAGAGCAGATGAAAGCACTTGATTCGGCGAGAATGCATATTGATTGGGGAGCGAAGAATTGTAACACATTGAGTTCGCTCTATAATGACTTGTCAGAAATACTTAAGCCATGACACAGGAAGAAATTGTAAAGAAAGCCTTCGATGCTTATCCCCATAGACCCCAAATGGTGATAATTAATAATGGGTTCGGAAGGATTAGTATTGGTGATCTCAATGATGATAAACGCAAAGGCTACGTCAAGGCACTTACTGAAATCGAATCCCTCCCGAAGATTCACGGATGGGCTGCGAGAGATAAGAATGGGGAAATCCATGTTTTTGAAGTTGAGCCACGCAGGTCTTGCATGGAAGAAAGTTGGTGGGATAGAGATTATGTAAGCGTGGAAATTGAGAAAGATAGTTTTCCGGATATCACTTGGGAATCAGAACCCACAGAAGTCGAACTGTTGATTAGGCGAGTATGAAAAAGATAATGTTCAACGACAAGTACGGCCTGACCGGGGCCGTACTTGACGGCAGTAAGACCATGACGCGAAGGGTCATTCCAGACAATATCATCGAAGCGGTATGTAGGGATCTCTCGTGGGAAACGGTACACCTTGAGCTAACTCGTAAACAGATGGATTTGCTGATCGAAAAGGCTATTCCCGCACTCTCATATTACAAAATTGGCGAAATCGTTGCCGTGGCTCAAACGCTCAAAGATATGGGATATAACCCCAGGGATACAAAGCGCCGGAGCGGTGAAATTTGGGGCCTCGATCATTGTTCGGCATGGATGAATAAGATGTTTGTCTATGCGTCAGAGTGCAAGCACCATATCCGCATCACTGACGTCCGCGCCGAGCGGCTACAGGATATTTCGGAAGAAGATTGTCTTAGAGAGGGCATCATCAGAAAATGGCTCGTCCCTGGACGATGGTTCTACTATCTCCCGAATGTTCCGGTAAAGAGTAAAAATGATGTATATCTCTCGCATGATGAAGCCTTCGCTACGCTTATTGATAAGCTGTCGAGAAAGAAGGTATGGGAGAAAAATCCGTTTGTCTTCGTCTACTCATTTGAATTAGTGAAGTGGTATGAAGCAAGTCGGTGACAGTATGCAGTGGAACACGAAATCCGGCATAGCGACTGGTATCGTGGAGAAAGTGCGCTTCCGTGCGAGATATCTTGTTAAGATTGACCATTCGACACAATACATGGATATCATGGAGGATGTCGATCCCTCCGAGCTGAGGTCCGGTGATCCGAATACCGAATTCCTGCAGGTCGTCCAGGAGATGCGCGATGCCCAGAAGCGATACTTCGACACCAAGGATACAACTGTGCTCAATGAAAGCAAGAGGCTTGAAAAGAAGGTCGATGCAATCATTGAGATATTCCAGAAACCTAATCTATTTAGTGAGCACTAGGAATGAGAATCGGTCTCATAGACGTGGATGGGCATAACTTCCCCAACATCCCCCTGATGAAACTCAGTGCCTGGCACAAGCATCATGGGGATACGGTAGAGTGGTATATGCCTTTCGGAGAGCGATACGACCTGGTTTATATGTCGAAGGTCTTCTCATTTACACCTGACTATGATTTGGCTGTTAATGCAGACCGGGTGATCAGGGGCGGTGGCGGATACGCTATCCGTACCGTATGCGGCCAAGAGACATTCGTCGCATCATTGCATCAGCCGCTCAATGAGGAGGTCGAGCACATATATCCGGACTATTCCATCTACCCACGTCTCACGAAGGACACGGCATTCGGATTCCTCACCAGGGGATGTCCACGCGGTTGCCCATTCTGCATCGTCGGAGAAAAGGAAGGGCGCAGCTCTATGAAGGTGGCGGACCTATCTGAATTCTGGAACGGCCAGAAGAAAATCGTTCTCTGCGACCCGAACATCCTTGCATGCAAGGATTGGCGCATCCTCTTCCGGCAACTCATCGCCAGTGGCGCCGAGATAGATTTCAACCAGGGCCTTGATATCCGTCTGATGACGAAAGAGAAGGCCAACATGATCGACGCGATGCGTATCAAGGATATCCACTTTGCCTGGGATAACTACGAAGATAAGGATATCATCCTACCGAAGTTGCGGATGTTTGCGAAGAATACTCTCAGAAAGCCGCACAACCACAACGGAACGGTCTACATGCTGACGAACTACAACACGACGTTTGAGCAGGATTTATACCGCATCTACACGCTCCGGAAGATGAACTACTGGCCATTTGTAATGGTCTATGACCGCAAGAATGCGGACAACGAATACCGCCGGCTTCAGCGATGGGTTAACAACCGTGCCGTGTTCATGTCGGTGGCCTTTTTCGAAGATTATAAAGGATAAAACAATGAAACCACAGAACTACGAATTGATCATTGATAAGCTCAGGAAGATTCTTGCGCTTCGTGACGCCGGGCACATGGGCGAAGCCGGTGCCGCTGAAGCTGCGCTGAATCGCCTCTGTCAGAAATACGGCATTTCCATAGACGAGATCATGGATTCCGGAGAAAAAAAGAAACGGGTCTACTTCAAGGGTGTTAGCGACAATCACGTCAAAAACATCCTATTCGCCTGCTACTTCAAGGTCACAAATCAGCAGAGAGTATCATACTATAATGCCGGCCGTGGATGTATCGTTTTTGAGCTTACGCCATGGCAAGAGGTCGAATTGAAGGAGCTCTTCGATTGTATGCAGAAGGCATATAAGAAAGCTGTGAAACAGACGATCGAGGATTTCAATGAAGCGTTCATCATCACGAATCACCTCTATTCGGATGCCGCATCAGAGCCAAGCGACAAACCTTTATCCCCGGAAGAGATGGCCCGCATTCGAAGGATCTTCAATATCTCCATGACCATTGACCCTACTCCCATTCCGAGAAAAATGATTGAAACGCGATAACCATGGAACCGTTCACACTCTATCTCAAGCGCGGACCGTTCAGTGACGGAACGAGCGTCTATAGCGTCGTCATGAATAAAGGGATGACCGTATCGGACCTGATCGACTATACGATTAGCCAGAATGACGAGTGGGGATTTATCTCCATCATCGGGGATAACGGCCATTCTAAGCCCATCTACAGACTTGAATATCGCTGGGGTAAGATTGTATCCGACACGATTCCGGACGAAACAAAGGGCGCCAAAATAAAGGATATCGAAGCATCCGGAGGATGGTCGAGAATGGATTATGACATACGTATTCAATAGGAGGTTCTAGATATGATGAGCGCTATTGAATTAAAGAGACTTGTAAGTCTAATCCCTGACAACGCTGTTGTCACTATTGGCGGAAATCCGAGGGTCGAGATAACCGCTGTCAAGATTTCGAACGACTGTGACATAGTATCGGCAGAGCTTGATATCACATCCGGATGGAGCATAACGAGCGATAAGATTCTTGATGATATCATGAAAGAGGCAAGAGCAATAATCTCACGTAGTAGATAGATAGCGATGAATAATATCCCCTGGATGAAACTCTACTACTCCCTGCTTGATTGGGAGTGGATCAAGTGCCCGGAAATGGTGTGCTTGTGGATCAATCTGCTCCTTCGTGCCTCCAATACAACACGGAAAGAACGAGGGATGACAATCAGGCGCGGCCAGGTCGTTACATCACGTTCTCAGCTGGCCAAACAATGCGGAATTTCGGAGCAATCTGTACGCACTTGCATCACTCGCTTAATTTCATCCAAGCAGATAACCATATCTTCAACCAAGCAAGCAACCATTATAACTATCTGCAAGTTTGACAAATATCAGCAATCAAACCCAAGCAGGCAACCAACCAACCAACCGAGTAACCAACCAACGACCAACCAACGACCAACCAACGACCAACCAACGAGGCAAAATACACCTTTTTCCTCTCTTCTCCACGAAGAGAGTAAACATATAGAGAATGGGAGAATAAACGCGCATGCGCGCGAGGCGAAATCGCCGAAAACCACCCAGGAACCATCGGACGAATTCAAGCATTTCCTTGCATGGATAGACAAGAATGCGCCGAGCGTCGCTGCGCTGCGTGACCCGTTCACGGAGGATCAGTTCAACCGGCTTAGGGAATCATTCACCGCTGACCAGGTGCGAGATATCCTTCTGCAAATGCACAACCGTCCTGACCTTGCAAAGAAATACCGTTCCGCCTACCTAACGGCGCTGAACTGGCTCAAACGAAATAATAACAACCATGGACACACTACAGTCAATCGTCAACAAGACGTTCCCTTCGGAAGTGCAGAAAGCTACGGAGAAAGCACGATTTAAGCTGTCGCCCGGGCATAGGAAGCTATTCCAGGCATCAATGACGCTTTCTGCCGTCGAGCAATGTACGAAGCGCGGGATGACCATCGACCGACGCGCGCTGGATGCCAACTGCAAGAGCATTGCCAGATGGGCAACCAGCGATGATACCAAACAGTCGCTCATCATGACCGGATTCCCCGGTACTGGCAAGACGACGATGCTTGATGCGATGGCAGCTACGTTCCGGCAGCTGCAGGTTCCGTTCCACCGGTTCAACGCGACAGACCTCCCGGATATCATGCTTGATTCTCCGGAATTGTTTCGCGAAAGGATCCTGCACGGTCGCTGGACTGACTATCTCCTGATAGACGATATCGGCGAAGAGCCGGCGTATGTCATGGACTATGGTCGCCAGCTCCCGCTATTCTCAAAGATTGTGGCCGAACGCTATGCCAGAATGTTGCCCATGGTTATTACGACCAATCTGACACGTGAGCAGATTCGGACAACATACGGTGAGCGGACCGCCGACCGGCTCCATGAGCTGGCAGAATTCCTCACATTCAATGGATCAAGCTACCGATGAAAAAGAAACATACATTCACCTTCACGTTCGTGGATCAGAGTGATATATTTCGCTCATGGAAGACTGTGGAAATAAAGGCCGGAAACCTCATTGAGGCGGATGACATTTTCACCAGGCTATACGGTAACATAGGATACATATACTAGCCATGCCAACGATCAAGAAATCACAGCACCGGCCATGGATGCCGGAACGGGTTCCATTCGGTAGGCGCGAGAATCCGAACAGATCCTTCTATGCGTCGGCCGCTTGGAAGCAAGCCAGGAAGCACTATATCGATCTCCACCCGCTTTGCGAAATCTGCCACCGGGCTGCCGCGACGGTTGTGGACCACATAAAGCCAATCAACCAGGGCGGAGCGCCGCTCGACGAAAGCAACTTCCAGGCGCTCTGCAGTTCATGTCACAATAAGAAATCTGGCCATGAATCTAGAGCAAAATACCGGTAAGCTGGATCAGCTTGTGAAAGAGTGGCTATCTGGGCTCACATGCCTGGACGCTTCGAAGGATACCTACATCCGCGTACTTCGCTCATGGAATCGCTGGCTGATTCGCAACAAACATTACAATGCGATGGGCGCAACACGCACAGATGCACTCGATTATCGTCAATATCTTACATCGGAAGGGAAGAGTCCACACACCGTCTGCATGTATATGAGCGTACTTCGTATGTTCCACAAGTATCTCTACATCCGTGGTGATCGGCCCAATATCACCGACGGCCTTCGTGGAGTCAAGCGAAACAAATTCTTTAACAAAAAGCCGCTCACAAACTCACAAGTAGCTGCTCTATTTGGATCAATGGACCTGTCAACAGATGTCGGAAAGCGAGACCGTCTGATACTTACTCTGATGGTCATGGCCGGACTTCGCTGCTGTGAGGTTTCCCGCATTGATATCGGTGATTATAGCGAGTCCGGTACCGGCCCTGTCCTCCGTCTTCAGCGAAAGGGTCACACATCGAAAGACACCGATATTCCGGTCAATGATGAAGTCCGCGCCGCTATGGCTGATTACATGACCGTCCGGCATGGAAGCAAGTCAAGCCCACTATTCATTTCGTATAATGCCGTGGAGCGAAAGAATAGGAACGAAAGGCGACTCACCCAATTTGTCGTGGAGGATATCGCGCGTCGAAGGATGAAAGCTGCCGGCATCTACGGAAAAGGGATATCGGCCCATTCCCTTCGTCATACATTCGGCTGTATGCTGGTTGACGAAGGTGTTCCGATGAGCCAGATTCAGGCGCTCATGGGTCATAATTCCAGCGATGCGACCATGATCTATGTCAAAACGGCCGCTGATCGGCAGCTATTCACCGACAATCCGGCAAATCGGCTGAAAATTCCCAAGATGAAATAATTATACTATGTTTTATCTAAGCAAGATAACAATTTGATAATCAATCGAATAAAGGATTTTGAAAAAATGAAGAGTTTTATTATTCTGCGCCGGTCGAGCACAAATCCGTGCAAATCGGTAGCTGTCAGTCACATAGGGAGGGGGAGTCAAAAACTTTTTTCGTTTGGCCAGATGACCGCCCAAAAATCGAAAACACACACGTGCAAAATTCGCGATGGGAAGGAATAAGATACCGGATGAGGTAAAGAAGCGGCGTGGCACCCTTCAGCCGTGCCGGGCAAGCAAAAGCAGCCTGCCGGCGACCGGTGATTTCGAACTGAAGCCGCCGGCCTGGTTGACGAAGCCGGAAAAGAAGGCTTTCAAGGTGGCTGCGGGCATTCTTTCGGCCTGGGGGATCCTCACGCCGGCCGATGAAGGAATCCTGACGATGTACGTCTCCGCGTTGGCTAGATGGCAGGATGCGGAAGACCATCTTCGGACGGAGGGTGTAATCGTTGATGTTCCGCACGTAACGAAAAGCGGAATGGTGATCAACATCAAGGGCGAGAATATCTGGTACAAAATATCGCTCGACCAGGTGGCCGTTCTTGCGAAGCTACAGCAGCAGCTTGGCTTCAGCCCGAATGCCCGTGCCAAGATTCTCTCGATGATCAGTAAGGGCGAAGAAGAGAAAGACGATTTCAGTGAATTCGAACAATGACGTCTGAGGAATACATAGACGGCGTACTGAACGGCCAAATCGTTGTCGGCTCCCTGATGCGGAAGGCGGTCGAACGGCATGTCTCTGACCTTGGCCGGCAGTTTGAGACCGGCATGTATTTCGACAAGGCAGCCGGCCAGCGCGCGGTCAAGTTCATCGAGCGGCTCAAGCACACCAAGGGAAAATGGGCCGGCCAGCCGTTTCGTCTGGAGGGGTGGGAGAAATTCATCGTGGAGAGCATCTTCGGATGGAAGCGCCCTGACGGTACCAGGCGATTCCGGAAGGCTTACGTGGAAGAGGCGCGAAAGAACGGAAAGACGGCTCTCGCCGCCGGCATTTCCCTGTATATGCTAGTCGCCGATGGGGAACCACGAGCTGAGGTGTATTCCGTGGCCGCCGTCCGCGACCAGGCGAAGATCTGCTTCAGCGACTCGAAACAGGCAGTCCTGAACTCGGACCTGAAAAAGCGGGTATCAGTCTATGCGAATTCCCTGGTGGTCGAGACCACCGCGTCGACCTATCGCGCCCTTTCGTCGGATGCCGGCATCCACGACGGCTACTCGCCCAGCTGCGTAGTCGTCGATGAATACCATGCCCACCCGAACAACGCTATGTTCGATGTCATGGTTTCGGGCATGGGCGCCAGGCGCCAGCCGCTAATGTTCATCATCACGACCGCCGGATTCAACCGCCACTATCCATGCTACAAATTCCGAAAGAACGCCGTGAACATCTTGAACGGAGTCGTGGAAGATGATTCGCTCTTCGTGGCTATCTTCGCCATGGACGACGATGATGATTGGGATGATCCGGCCAATTGGATCAAGGCGAATCCGAACCTCGGCGTCTCTGTCGAAGTGGATTTCATCAAAGAGCAGGTCGCTGATGCCAAAAACCGTCCGGAAGCAGTCCGGAATGTCAAGACGAAGCATCTGAATATGTGGGTGGATGCAGAGAAGACATGGATCCTGGATGAGAAATGGCAGCTTTGCCATGGCGATACGGCTGCAGATGACCTGAAGGGATGCACCTGCTGGGGCGGTCTCGACCTGTCGAATACCAGCGATATCACGGCCTTTGCCCTTGTGTTCAACGAAAACGAAAGAGTCCAGGTATTATGTTTCTTCTGGATACCGGAAGAGTCGCTGGCGGATAAGATAAGGCAGAGTAACGCATCGTTCGGTGCCTGGGCTGATGCCGGATTTGTGACAGTCACGCCAGGCAATGTGACGGACTATGACTATATCGAGGCTGACATCCTCAAGCTGTGCGAAATATATGACGTCCGCGCGGTCGCATACGACCGCTGGAATGCCTCCCAGGCGGTAATTCATCTGCAGTCCGAGGGTTTGGATATGTCCCCGTTCGGCCAGGGATACGGCTCGATGTCCACTCCGACGAAGGAGCTGGAGCGCCTCGTGCTTACCAGGCTGCTTGAGCATTTCGGCAACCCCATCCTCCGATGGATGATGGCATCCGTGGCCATCACCACCGATCCGGCTGGGAACATCAAGCCGGATAAATCCAAGAGCAGCCAGAAGATTGACGGCGTGGTCTCCACAATCATGGGAATTGGCCAGATGATGACCGACCAGGCCGGTGATGACAAGAATCCATACGCATCAAGAGGGATGCGCTCACTATGATGGTCAGATATATCGAAGAAGAGGATCTGAAGGTCCTGACGGAAGAAGGTTTCGTCGAACGGTACGAGAAAGAGTGCCGGAAAGGAATCACGTACAAAGCGGCCTACGAGAATGTCGAGGCTGTGTATGTAAGCATCGTCGGTAAACGCCGTTACCGATCTCCGAGCGCCTTCCGGCAGATGATCTATCGCCGCCGCAAAAAAACATTCTCACCCAAGTTGTAACGTTTGTTACATACCTGCGTTTGTTTTTTATAAATTTTTGCACCCGTAGAATTGATTTTCTATGGGTGTTTTTACGATTTTCAACAGAGACAAGCGCGCTGTCGACAGAAAAGTGACTGTGCAGCCGGAAGATATCGACAATCTCGACCGGGCCGTCAGTCAGGTACTAGCGCCTCCCGGGAGTATTCCCCGGGCGGTTACGGTCGACAGCGCGATGGGTCTCGCGACCGTATGGGCATGTATCCAGCTCATCGGTAATTCGGTCGGCATCCTGCCTCTTCACCTGTACCGGCGTACGGATGCTGGCCGTGAGAAGGTGAAAGGTCATGCCGCCATGTCACTCCTGGCGGAACCTTCCGAGTACTGGAACCGCTTCGACCTGATTCAATGGCTGATGACCGGCGCTTTGTCGTACGGCAACGGCTATGCACGCATCTACCGTGACCGCGACTTCACTCCCATTCGCCTAGAGTATCTCAAGAGCAGCGACGTAACCCCCTATTTTGACCAGAACACAGGACATCTTCATTACCGTGCCGGAAGCGAGGTGCTGATGCCCTACGAAATCATCCATATCAAGGGCCTTGGCACGGACCCCATCAAAGGAAAATCGCCCATCACCGTACACCGCGAGAATCTCGCTCTGGCGCTGGAAGCGCAGACCTATGGCGAGAGTTTCTTTTCCAAGGGTGGTAACGTCGAATCGGTCTTTGAGTATCCGTCCGCGCTCAATGAGAAGCAATACAATCGCCTGAAGAGCGAACTCAACATGAAGGTTGCCGGGATGGATAACGCGCATGCTCCTTTGCTTCTGGAGGGCGGCATGAAGTATCAGCGCATCAACATCCCCCTGGAGGATGCCCAATTCATCCAGACGCGCAAGTATCAGAGGAGCGAGATTGCCGCAATCTATGGCGTTCCGCCGCACATGGTCGGTGATCTGGATAAGGCGACGTACAACAATACCGAACTTATGGGTATCGAGTATGTGACCTACACGCTCATGCCGTGGCTCGTGAAGATCCAGGCGGAGTTTGCGCGGAAGCTGCTGCGTGAGGACGAAAAGGAATCCCTGTATTTCGCCTTCCAGCCGAACGGTCTGATGCGCGGTGACTCCAAGAGCCGCAGTGAATTCTATAAGAACATGTCGCTCATTGGTGCCATGAACGCCAATGAGATTCGTGAGCTTGAGGATATGAACTCCTACCCTGGCGGTGACAAATACTTTATCCAGCTGAACATGCAGGATGCCGATAAGGTCGGTGAGTCGAACGAAAACAAAGGTCAAAACAATGAATAAGGAAAAACAATTTGAGGATGGCCGCAAAGAGTTGCGGTTAATAACCATCCCCGTTGCGCTTGAGAAGCGCGACGATGGTCAGGAATCCCGTAAGATAAGCGGCTATGCCGCCGTTTTTGGAGAAAAAACGAAAATCGGGAGCTGGTATGAAGAGCAAATTGCCCGTGGCGCTTTCGACGATTGCGAATTCAAGCGCTGCGTGCTGAACTTCAATCACAACGACAGTAATCTCCTTGCCCGCGTTTCATCTGGAACCCTGCGTCTGAGCGTTGATGATAAGGGTCTCAAGTTCGAAGCGGAACTCCCGAATACCACCCTCGGTAACGATATCCTTGAACTCATCCGCCGCGGTGATATCGTTGGTTGCTCCTTCGCCTTCGTGGTCAGGAAGTCTTCCTGGACGTGGCTTAGCGATGAAGACCCGGCCCAGCTGGACCAGCGCGAGATCATGGAGATATCCGAGGTGTTCGATGTCTCGGTTGTCACGCACCCAGCTTACGAGCAGACCTCTGTTTCGGCCCGTAGCGCCGAGGAGGACCGCGATGCACACCGCGAAGCCAAGAATGCGGCGCTCGCCGAGTCGCAGCGCCGCGAACGTGAATTCCAATTACTCACAATCCATAATTGCCATGCTTAAGAAACTCATTGAGAAGCGTGCTAAACTGTACGCACAGATTGTCGAGCAGCGCGAGAAGCTGAACGGCAAAACCGCATCTACGGAAGAGCAGGCCGCCTGGGACAAGCTGATGACCGACTATCGCAACGTCGAGGCGGAGATCATCATCGAGGAGCGCCGGCTTGAAACCGAGCGCCTCAGCTCTCAGAACGCCGACCAGGAGAACGAGCGCCGCGATGCTCGCGAGCGTGAGATCTTCCGCAACATCCTCCTTCACGGAACCATGGCTCTCAGCCAGCTGACTCCGGAAGAGAGAGCTACCATTACCGGAACTTCCGGTACGAACCTGATGCCGAAGTCGATCGCCGACAAAATCGAAATCGCTATGCTGGCATCCGGCGGTATCCTTGAGGTCGCCGACATCATCCGCACCACCCGTGGTGAAGATCTCGGTATCCCGACGCTGAACGACACCAGCCGTAAGGCTACCATCGTTTCCGAGTATGCAGATGTGTCGCTGGCCGCCCTGACCTTCTCGCAGGTCGTGCTGAAGGCTTTCACCTACCGTACGCCTATCATGCCCATCTCCTGGGAACTCCTTCAGGATAGCCAGTTTGACCTGGAAGCCCTCCTGGTCGACCAGCTCGGTGAATCGTTCAACCGTGCGCTGAACGACCACTTCACGAACGCTGCCTACAATGCCACCACCACCCCGCGTGGTATCGTCAGTGCTGCCAACAATGTCGCCGGTGCCGCAACCGGTAGCGTTTCTGCCGATGACATCCTGAACCTCATGGGTGGTGTCAATGCCGCCTACTGGCCGAAGGCGAAGTTCATGTTCAACCAGACGACCTTGATCCACATCATGAAGCTCAAGGACGAAGAAGGCCGCTACATCTGGAATCCGGATATGGCCGGTGGCGCCCGTGCCAGCATCTTTGGCCATGGCTACCAGTTGAACCCCGACATGGAGGATATCGCCGCCACTAAGAACCCGATTATCTTCGGCGACTTCAAGAAGTACAAGGTCCGTATCGTCCGTGGCGTGAACTACATGCGCCTGAACGAGCTGCTCGCACAGAACGGTGCCGTGGGCTTCCTCGGCTTCTGCCGTGCTGACGGCGCTCTTGTCGACGCCGGTACGCACCCCGTGTCCAAACTCACCGTAACCGCTGACGCTCAGTAATCATGTACGCTTTCAAGAGGATCAAGGGCGAATATGCGCCTGTTACGCTCGATGATATCAAAGAGTGGAACTATATCGAGGATAATCACTTCGACAATAAGCTCCGTGCCTGCGTCGCTGCAGGCGTGGCGCAGGTCGAGTCCTTCATCAACGGCATAGTCTGGCCCAGCAAATTCGTCCTATCCCTTGATCGCGTGGAGCATGTTATCCCCTTCCGGGAATATCCGGTCCAGTCGATTACGGTCACTGTCGACGGTGAACAAATCGATGATTCACTCGTTTCGTATGACGGCAACCTGATAAGGATTGCCGGTTCCGTGACGGGTGAGCTCATGGAGGTCTCCGTCGAAGCGGGCAACGAAGAGGTCGAAGACGACATCAAAGCAGCTATCAAGCTGGTTGCCTCCGAGCTCTTCCGTAACCCGACCGATAGCGTGAAGCAGCTACCGACCGCATCGCAGCAGATCCTTAAGCCTTACAGGAGGGTAAACATCTGATGAACGTCGAATTTATCAACCCCGGCGACCTCAATCGCAGAATCACGATTATCCGGCCCTATCGGTCCTATGGAGCGGAAGGGCAGGAAATCGTTGACCGCCGTCCGATAGCTGAGCGCTGGGCGTCGGTGGATATCGACGCGAGCGATGAAGATCTGGAGGACGGAAACGTCCGCTCCGTCCATTGGCTCGACATTACGATGTATCAGCTTCCGATAATGATGACCGGCGATGAGCTGGAATTCGAAGGACGGAGATACAACATCACCTCCATCAACGAAGTCCGGCTTACGCCGTTCATCAAGGTGAGGGCCCGGGAGGTGCTCAGATATGATTAGGCAAAAGATCACTTCTGCCGTAAGTCCGATATGCCAGATATTCGCTTCGGACGCCAAGACGCACACCGCTCCGTATGCGACCTATTCGCTTAGCGAGGAAACGTTATACGACAAGGATGGCCCGACGGCCATCCGGGCGGATGTGGAAATCCTGGTGGTCGCAACGAATTATGACACGGCCGCTAGCATAGCGGATCAGGTTATTGGTGCTATCGGGGCCTTACGGTCCGAGATGCTCGTAAAGCTGCAGAACCGCGAACCCTACGAATCGACCGATGCGGCGCTTTTCGCCGTTGGATTGACGTACGAGATAACCGAGGAGATTCAATAATGGCCAAAATCGAAGGTACATACGAATTCACTCAGTTTCTGAAGCGCTATCCCCTGGAGTGCAACAAGATTATCAGGAAGGCGCTTGGCGCATCCGGTCGTATCGTCGCCAGTTCAATACGACGTATGACACCGGTCCCAAAATGGAAAAGACTGGTAAAATCCAAAGTTAGTATGTCGAGAGAGTCCGGAAGGCTCTACGTAAGAGCCGGGTATTACGGCGCGAAGCGCGGCAGTGCCTTCAAGAAGGACGGCTTCGATTCGAATTGGGAGTTCATCAAGGCATACTGGCTGAACAACGGAACGCTCAAGCGTCGAGACCCCGACCACGAGTTCACCTATCCCCCCGGTGTACTGAAGGTAAAGTATGACAAAAAAGGGAACATCAAAAGCAAGCCCAGGAACCGCGAGGGCATCACCCCCAGGAACTTCTACGAGAAATCCGTCGAGGGGATGGAGCCGAAGGTGAAGCAGGCTTTTATCCGTTCCATTGAGAAACAACACGAACAATTAATCAAACTAAACGCTAGATAGCCATGACGAAACTTATTGGTTACAACTTTTACTTCCAGTACGGAGGTAAGAAGATTGCGGGAGTCACCGATGACCAGCTGCAGATTACCCCTAAGACCAAGGAGTCTTTGACAAAAGACAACGCCGGCACTGAGGATTCGGAAATCGTTGGTCACGGTGTGGAAATATCCGTGAACGGCCTCTGCTACAAGAATGGAGAGAATGAAACGACTGCGCTCGACCTTGACGACCTTATGGAGCTCAACCTCAAGAAAGGAGACGCCGCCAAGCTCACGTTCGTCTACACCCGTTCTACCGGAAAGGCATATACGGGAACATGCATCCCGAACGGATATACCGAGTCGACGAATTCCGAGGACTTCGGCGGCTTCAGCCAGAACTTCAAAGTGATCGGTGATATGACACCGGTGTCATAACCATGGTAGCGCGCTATATCACTATTAGCGGCACCAGGTATCGTGTCGAATTCAACTGGAACGCCGTAATGGCGTTCCTGGTTGAATCCGGTAACGATACTATGGATGGTCTATTGCGCTTGAAAGAGCTCAAGCCATCAGAGCTTACCGCACTAACAGCTGCTGCTATTGTAGAGGGCGAGCGTATTGACGGCCGCGAATGCAACTTGACAAAGGAAGATATCGGCCGCGTCATGAACGCTACCACAATGCGAGAAATTGTCAACATTTTCGTTGAGCAAAGCAGTAACGGGGCTGGTAATTCCGAAGAAGCGCAGGATGGGACGCCTGCAAAAAAAAAGTCCATTATCCGACGCTCAGGGAAATAAAGGGGATAGCGTTCGGGGAACTACACCTTAATCCGGAAGTATTCGGTCTTTTCCGTCCCGGCGACTTCTGGCTTGCTGTAGAATACCATCGTAAAGAGCAGATTCGACAAGATTCGCTTCAGATGGAGTTGACACGTGGAGCAGTCGCGCGCCTGCTGAATCCCTTCCTCAAGCAGATCATTCGCGATATCGAGAAATGGTGGCCGATGCCATTTGATGAGAAGAAAGAGCAGGCAATTGAAGAAATGACGGAAGAGGAGAAAAAACAATCTTACGACGAATTGTGCCGCCTGGCGGACAAAATATTTGGAAATGGGCAAGGGGTTCAATCTGAAGGCGATATTCTCGGCTGATACGAAAGATATCGAGGCCGGATCAAATCGCGCTACTGAGAGCGTAAAGCGATTCGAACGCAATTCTAAAGCGGCGCTCGATGGCTTCGATAAAGGCGCTAGTGTTGCTGGGAAGAAGGCGAAGATTCTCGGGGATGGCATCAGTAAGCTCGCTTCTCGATTCGCTGCTGCAGCTGTTTCCGTTCAGGTCTTCTTCTCGTCTTTCAATAAGATGAAGGACTTTGAGACTGCCAACTCAAAGTTAGCTGCTGTTCTGGGGACTACCCAGAAGGGGATAGAGAATCTGACCAAAGCGGCAATTGATCTTGGCAAAAAAACGGAATACACCGCTTCCGAGGTAACAGAGCTTCAGACCGAATTGGCAAAGCTCGGCTTCAGCCAAGATGATATCATGTCCATGCAGGCGGGAGTTCTGAAATTCGCAGCTGCCGTAGGAACCGATCTCGCCAGTGCCGCTGCGCGAGCTGGAGCCACTATGCGAGGTTTTGGGCTGACAGCAAAAGCGACGGGTGATATGCTGGCCGTGATGGCCTTGTCTACTTCCAAATCCGCGCTTTCGTTCGAATACCTGGATGAAACGCTCGGAAAAGTGGTCCCCGTCACGAGGGCCTTCGGCCTGGACACCAGGGCTACTGTTGCGCTGCTCGGCGCTATGGCCAATGCCGGCATCGACGCATCCAGTGCTGGCACCGCTCTTCGTCGTATCATGGCAGAGCTTTCCAATAGTGGAAGCAAATTGAATTCCATGCTTGGTCGTCAGCCGAAGACGATGGAGGATGTTATCGCAGGATTGAAGCAATTGCGAGATCAGGGCATTGGCGTAACCGAGGCTTTCGATTTGGTTGGAAAGTATGCCGGTGCCACCTTCCTGGCCCTGGTAAACGGGGCGTCCGATTGTGAAACCCTCTATGGCGAATTGAAAAATGTTGATGGTGCGCTGAACGACATGTATCATACCATGACTGACAATGTGGAGGGGAGTATTAAAAAGCTATCGTCAGCATGGGAGGGATTTATACTTAAACTACGTAATTCAACCGGCTTTATCCGTGACATCATCGACATGGCAACTGATGTCATTGGTGTTATTTCCGGAGAAGGTGGGTTCAAAACGCAACGCCAAAAACGGGAAGCGGAAGCATACGCCAATCGGAGAATGACCGGCGAGGGAGATATATCCTTCAAGGGATTTGGCGGGATGAGAGACAGTCAGATTGACGCATATCTCGCAAAACTGGAAACCGATCTCGACCATTTCAAGAAAAATCATATCTGGAATAAGGTCCGCGAATTAGAGGATGAGTTGGCAATCGCACGACTTGCCGCCCCCATTGCTAAAGCAAGAAATCGTGCTGCCAGAAATCCGGAACTGACACCGACAACGACACCAACCGTTGTAAATAACGACGACGATAAACCAAAGGGGGAACCGAAGAAAGCGGATAGCCTCCGTGAGCTGGCTAATGCCGCACGAGAATACGCTGCCGCTGAAAAGGAGGTGATGGACGCAGATGCCGAGATGGACGCGATTGCCGCTCAGCTTCTGGCCAAGTATGAGGAAGAACACCCGGCTATAGATGAAACAACATCGAGCCTGGTAGCTCTCGCCAATCAAGTAGCGTATCTGGTTGGTATTAACGAGGACTATAATGGCGCCCTTGGAGATATATCAAAGTCCCTGAGTGATGTCAATGCTGAATCTGTCAAACTGGCAATCGCCCTTGAGGAAGAAGTTACTCAGGCTGTCAATGAAATTTCGGAAGAGTGGGCTGAGAATTTTGATAAGATGCAAAAGAGGACCGAAGAATTTGCAGACGGGATTCGCTCGATGCTTGGCAGCGCGTTCACTAGTACGTTTTCGGACCTTGGAACATTCATCGGTAATTCGCTCATGGGCGGCGAGGATGCACTAACCGAATTCTCGACGGCCATGCTTTCCACGTTTGGAGATATGTGTATTCGTCTTGGCGAGCTCATTGTTTCCGCCAGCGGCGCTTTGGAAGCCATTCAGGCGGCAATGAATTTTTCGGAGAACCCATGGGTTGCTGCAGCTGCGGGCGCCGCGCTGATTGCCGTTGGCGCGGCAGTCAAGTCCGGAGCATCAAGCATCACTCGCGGTGCCGGATACTCATCATCATCAATATCGTCATCATACAGTTCGTCGTCCCGCGTCGGTGATTACCCCACCCGTGAGATAACTGTCAATGTTAAGGGAACTCTCGTGGCGAACGGGTCGCAATTAGTAGCGGTGCTAAACAATGAAAACAAGCGCAAGAACCTGACAACGTAATGACCTATACCGGATACAATACACGCTTTTTCTTCCGTTTCGCCAGTCAGGCGGGCCGTGAATTCCGCATTGATATCAAAAAGCGGGGATTCACCGGAACTGCAGAACAGCGTCCGGTTGGGCGAACTCCGGTACTCAAGCGGGAGACCGGGGATAAGGGAATTCTTGGCACGTCGCTTGAGATTTATGCAGAATGTAAGACTGATGGCGAATTCGCAGAGTTATACACATCTGACGCCAAACGATATCTTGTAATCCTATCGTCTGTCAACGGAAATACCGTTACCCCTATCTGGACTGGTTTCATTTCGCCGGAATTATATTCTGAGCCGGAAATAGCTCCTCCTTATGACGTTCAGATTATTGCGACCGATGGGCTTGGTGAGCTGAAATTGCATAATTTTGAGCCAGCCGGGCGCGTGTCGCTTTATACTCATCTCTTCAACCTTCTGTCATTTACCGGGCTTAATGTGGCGCAATCGGATATCGTTCTGATTAACTCGCTCCATTCTGTAACTCCGTCCATTACGCAGAGTAATCTGCTTGCAAGTACGCACGTAGATCTCGATTATCTAGCTGAGACTGGCGCGAACTGCTATGATGCCCTATCGGCAATCATGGCCACGCTCAACCTGGCAATTACGAGGTATGAGGATCGTTGGTTAATTATGCGAGAGTCCGACGTGGAGGTATCAGGGAATGCTATCATCGGACAAATATCAGGTGGATCATCCATCTCTCTTCCGGTTGTGCAATATAACTCGATGCGTCGTTCCCGGTGGTATCCTGTTGGGAGGATGGAAACAGAGGTGGTTCCGGCAAAGAATGCGGTAAGGGTTACATATCCGTTCCAGATGCGGGAATCCATGTTTACAAACCCGAATCTCCCAGACGGAACAGGATGGACTTATCCGACGCAACAGCCGAATGTTGACCACTACGTCAATTGGACTGGCATTGGCGGTGGAGAGCGGCGCCCTACATTAATGAACTCTTCGACCAGGGGATCTTGTTCAATCTACCAAGACATCAATGTTGAGGCTTACGAAGGGAAGTTGACACTTCGAATCTTAACGATGTTATACAGCGAATTGTCCGCTCAGACATATTCTGTATTCTTCAAGTTGAGACTCACGGCAACAGGAGCTACATATTATCTCAAAAAGAAAGATCTCGGCGAGTCCTATGAATGGGTAACTAGCGAAAATGAGGTTGAGTATAAAGAGGAGCGGCTGTCTGGATATACAAGCACCCTTCAAATTCCGGTGTCGTCATTCAGAGAAAGAAGTTTTGATATCCCGGGACTTCCGGCTTCTGGCACATTGAGGATTGAAATCACGTCGAAGTCGAAGAACTTCTCATTATGGTACAAAGATGAAGACTTCTATATTGGTGGTGTTTATCTACTTCAGGATGCCGTTCCTGGGTATCGCGATGATATTATCATTGATAACGCCGCGAGAGGTAGTGCCGACGATGTTGATATGGTTTTCGGCGACACGCAATATGTGGCAAATGCGCTGAAAAACTTCCACAATATCCTATCGGATAGCAACGGAACGCCCTGTACCGAATGGGAAACATCAAAGTATAGTGGCGAGCTACTTTCCGTAATCGCTATGGATTATGCTGGCGATGTAGCGTTGCCAAGACTGAAAGCCAGGGGGACAATCAATGTTCCAGTAAATGCGTCTCTCCCGGTGGCATTTGTGAACCCGGATGGAATTCCGATGGTTATTCGGACATTCGACTGGAGCCTTTGCGATGATAATATTAGTGTCGAGCTCATATCCGTATCGGCGGTCGAGATGGAGATTACTTCCGAGACCATTACAGAGATAACACCCGATGAAGCGATATCTGCTGGAGGCTCTGGCGGCACATCGTCTGGCGGGGCCGGTGGCACAGGCGGAGGGTCGTCCGATAAATTCTTTGAGGCTATTGATGATTCTGGGGAAACAGGTGCTCTCGCCATATACGATTTGTATATTAACCAGGTTCCAGGATCAGATGAGCCGCAAATAAAAGATATAAGCAAAATTCTCCGCCATCTCTCGCTGCAGGTGGTCAACGAAGGGACTGCCAACGAGCAGACCGTCCTTGTGACCGACCTGACCTTTGCCTCGCTGAAGAATCTTGTCTCCGGCGGCGTAGGTGGCGGCGGAAGTACCCCGACGGGCGGCACCCTCGCCACGCTGAACGATGTCTCGCTTTCTGTCCTTGCCGGTGGCGACACGCTCGTCTAT
>JAEEGL015197241.1_pt1 | contig 21133 bp, 17 predicted proteins | sample 9134231 | NCBI WGS metagenome assembly JAEEGL01 (sample SAMN16246548, study PRJNA631951) | gut metagenome | biome: gut microbiome; feature: rumen; material: fiber-attached | host: Bos | place: Iran: Karaj | collected 2018-10 | reverse complement strand
GTTTCAATATGTTAAAATATGAATTAGTATTTCTTATATAAATCTGACTTTTATAATCAATGATAAGTTTTTTATTATGCGTATTTATTTTTTGAGTTTTTATTTGATTTTTTGTATAGGATTGATAATCTTAAACTATTATTTGTTTTACTATGAAAATCAAAGAAATGGAAAAAATTTATAAACAAACTTCTTATCCTATTTGAATGCTTGTTTGAAATATTCAAAATTGAACAATAGCATTACCAGATTTACAAAGACCATATGTATGGGAAAGATCTCGTGTAAGGAATTTCTTTGATAGCTTATATAAGTGATATCCAACAGGATTAATAATCTTGGTTGAGAATGATACAGACGCTGGAGTTAAAGCAATTTGATGATGAGAGTTACAAAAAACTCCTAATTTAGCAGTAATTGATTGACAGCAGAGATTAACATCTTTATATGCAACAATAACTGGGAATCCTGTAAAGAATAGTAAATTAGAGGATGAAAACATAATTATATCATTTAATCCAATTACAGAAGCATTTGAAGTTGCCGATGCTTCCACAAAATCATGAGATTGGATTTATGATATTAAGGAAATAATTAATTGAGAACAGTTATTAACTCTTAGCAATAAATACATTTCTGCTTATAAAAAAAGAGCTGAAGAACAATGAATATCTGAAGAAGAAAGAGTTTCTGATGATGAGATTATGAACCGCATACAAAGAGTTAATAATATTAAAAAAATAGAAATATTAGCAATTGAAATTTTAAAAGAAGCAGATCTTAGTGTTGTATCAGATATTTTTCTCAGAATTAATAGCTGAGGAATTAAATTAAATAATTCTGATTTTATTCTAACATTAATGTCTGTTTATCGGGAAGAGTGAAGAAGACAGGTTGAAGATTTCTCTGATTGGACATTGGAGAAAAAAGATATTATGTGGTTATCTGCTGCAGATATTATTAGAATAGTCTTATGAGTAGGATTTAAAAGGGCTAGATTAGATCAGATTTATAATTATTTAAGATGAAATCATGAAGCATTTAATCAATTAAATGACGTTATTTGATATGTTAAAAATGCACATAATTGGGAAGATTTCTTAACTATCCTGAAAGACGCATGATTCATAAATAAAGATTTACTTACTCAATGATCTTTGGTTATTGTTTGTTATATTTTCTATCTTATTTGATTGAAAGAATTTTGATTAAAATTTACGGAGTTATCACCAATTATTCAGAGATACTATATTGCTATGTATTTGACATGAAAATATTCTGCATGAATGGAAACTACGTTAACAAAAGATTTAAATAAGATTCAAGAACTTAAATCAAAAGAAGAATTTATAGAATTCTTAGATAATGAGATTAATATTAATTTAACTAACGATACATGGAATATAAGATTTAAAGATGATATTAAGACTCCATCTTCAAGAGCACCATTGGCAATTGTTTATTTTGCAGCTCAAATCTATTTTCACAAACCTGTTATGTTCAGATCGATTCCAGTTAGCAAATATTTCTTAGATTCTAGAGAAGGTAAAAGTGAGATAGATTCACATCATATTTTTCCAAGACAACATTTAATAGATACTTTCTGAGCTGATAATATAAAACAAAATGATATTAATCAAATCGCTAATAAAGTATGGATATATAACTCGGATAATAAATTCATATCTAAAAAAGCACCTAAAGAATATTTTGATGAATATACTAAGAACTGAACTATTTCATGGGATGAAAATTTAAAAGACAACTGTATCCCTTTAAATTTTGCTGACATGGATTATTATCAATTTCTTGATGCAAGAAGAGAATTAATGTTACAATTTATAAGAAAATATTATGATACAATATGCAATCCATTATCTCAAGATAAATGAATATGATATGACTCTATTATTAAATGAGGAGAATCAAGGACAGTAGAATTTAAATCATCACTAAGATGGGATTATAATCAAAATAAAGTTAATACAGATCTCAAATTTCAGATTATAAAAACCATTGCTGCATTTTTGAATACAGATTGATGAATGTTATTTGTATGAGTGAATGATGATTGAGAAGTATTGTGAGAAGAAAATGATATTAATTCGTACTGAAATAGATCTTGGGATTCTTTACTTAAAGATGTAGACAATATAATTTCTACTCACTTCTCAGAGTCTCGTGCTTTCATTAAAGTTGAAAAAATATCAATAGATTGAAAAGATGTATTATTGTTTACAGTTGAAAGATCTAATAGAGAAGTTTATTTTACATATAATTGAAGAGAGGAGTTTTATATAAGAAACTCAGCATCATCTAAATGATTGTCCACTAGTGATGCAATAAATTATGCGAAAGTTCATTTTAGATATTATTAGTTTACTGCATAGTTATAATAAAATATCATCTAAAACAATACTCATTGCTTAAATCTTACATTCTGCAATCCACTAATCGTCATTCAAACCAGATTTATATCTTTTTTGTTCCATAACTCATCAAATAACTTGGTAGCATAAGTATATAATTCTTCTATCGTATTTATCGGATTTGGTAGCTTCATCTGATGAGATTTGTAAGAAAAATCTGTATATCTCACATGAACGGTCAGTCTATCTCATGCTAAATCTTTTTCTTTTAGAGAAAATGCAAGTTCACTAGCAAATCATTCCAAAAAAGTCAGAATATAATCTCTATCTTTTGTATCTATTTTTGTAATTGAAGATGCTCAAATACATTTTCTATCATCGTAATTATTTTCTACCTTAGAATCATCAATTCAATTAGCATAATCATGTAGAATTCATCACCATCTTCAGATTCTAGCTTTAATCAAAGCCTTATCTATTTTTGCTAGATTTCAAATAGTAGTTATTCACATCTTTCTCAATTCAGGCTCAGTTTTTCTTCCACACCCAAATAAATCTCCGATAGGTAAAGGCCACAATTTTTCTTGTATTTCACTTATATAAAGTGTGTGAACTTTATCAGGTTTCTCAAAATCTGAAGCCATTTTTGCCAAAAATTTATTATTTCAAACTCAAACATTCACCGTAAATCAGAATTTTTTATGAATATATTCTCTCAATTCATTTGCTACTCTGACTGGATCTCAGTATATTTTTTGCATTTCTTCATCATATTCCACAAAACATTCATCAATACTATATTGCTGAAATAATTTAAATTTACCTTTTAGACATTCCATCATTTCATTGGAACATTTTTTATAATACACATAATCTGGTGGTGCTATTTTCAGTTCCGGACAAATCTTTTTTGCATCAGTAATTCTCATAGTTGTATAAATTCATTTTTTCTTAGCAGGAATAGAGCAGGAGAGTACGAAGCCTTTTCTAGTTTCTTGCACTCACACCACAGAAACGATATCTCTAATATCTATTTTATATCATTTTTCCAAAACCTGCTTAGCAGACCAAGATAAGAAAGCTGAATTAACATCTATGTGAAATACTATTCTTTCCATAATTTAAATAAACTTTTATATAAATCTGATTTTTATATAAGAATATAAAGGCTAATGTCAAATTATTTTTTGACAGATATGATAGACAATTTTTAGGAGAAATAGTCACAAATATTACAAATGTCAATTCTACAGGATACAAGTGCATTTAATGAAAGTTGCCTCCGCGACTAGACGAAATTGACAACTTATTGACATATAAAATATCATAATTTTAATAGTGACACATCAAATAGGGCAGTAGTAATGATAAAAAATCAGTAACAAATAAGAAAATACGTAATATTACCAATATAATCAGATTTAACTTAAAGGGAAATTCAAAAAGGGGAGTCCTCATACAAAAAATAATTCAAAATCACATCATTTCTCACAGTAAAGCACTCCCCCATTTTTTATAATTAAAATTCAAATAATCAAAATAAATACAAAAAAAACAAAAAATATTACAAAAATACACAAATGAAAAAAATCTAACCAAAAAGAAATTACATAAAGAAAAGTAACAAAAAAACATATAAAACAAAAATCACTGAAATTCGAAAAAAATAGAAAATTTTAAGCAACGTTTTTTATTCTGAGTGGTATATTATTCCACTTTGAAGAAAAACATCGCTTATTTTTCTCATACATAAAATAACAGTTAATACCTAATATTTCTTATTTTTTATTCAAATACGAATAACTAGAACAAATTTAAAGGGGAGTTTCATCCAAAAAAACACAAAAAAACTACCCTTCAATAAAATTTTTCATTTTTTATTTTTCCATTTCATAAATAAATATTGTTAAAACATAAAATATTTTATAAAAATCTGATTTTAAAAGGTGTCCCATTTTACCCCAATTTTCTACTTTGCACAATCACAGTTGTGCAAAGTAAACAGAAATATTCAAAAAACAATAAATCCTCGATTTTACCCATATTTAAACAATATTTATCATAAAAAATACATACGAAATGATCACAAACGAACCACAAAAAACAATAAATTCACAGAACAATTCTCATTCACCTACCCTATTTTAGATTTATCAGTTGAAAACTGAAATTTTATAAAAATATAGAAAAATAAACGGCTCTTAAAGCCGTTTATCTCAAATATTACTTTACATACACAATAATACTATTTCATGATCAACAAAGACATATCATCTCATGCCATCGTAGTTGGTAATTCTCAATTCCACTTTTCTATCCATTTCAGTTTTACATATTCCTCTCAACCTTGATTTTGAATAGCTTTTGCTTGAATTTCGATAGCCTTTGCCTGTGCTTCCGCTGCCACAATTTTCTGTTCAGATTCATATTTTACTTTTTCCAATTTATTTTTCTCAGCTAAAGCCTCCTGCTCAGCTGTAACCTTTTTCTCGATAGCCTCATTAAATGAAGAGCTAAAATCAAAATTTACAATATTAAACAACTGAATCTCTATTCAATATGGTCTCAATCTTGCATTCAGCGTATCTTCAATATCTTTAGAAACCACACTTCTCTCTGTAATTAATTGCTCTGCTGAATACTTCGCTACTACAGATTTAAATACTTCCTGTACTCAAGGAGTAATAATTTTTTCCGCTACTCTCTCCTCTTTTCCAACATTTTTATAAAGATTCACGACTTCACTTTCTTTATATTTATAGTTGAGAACTATCGTAGCTCACACAGATTGCAAATCTTTAGAACTTGCATCAGCAGTTGCATCCAACTTCTGCGTCTGAATATTATACTTCACAGCCTTGGTTACAAAAGGCACTTTAAAGTGAAGCCCATCAGAATAGACAGTCTGATTTACTTTTCATAATGTCACAGTAAATCAATTATAACCAGGTTCTACTACGAACCAAGAGTTAAACGCACAAATCAACAAAAGAAGAACAACAATTCACCAAACACCAAGTTTTACTTTTCACATAGCTATAAAAATTAAAATAAATAAAAAACTATAATTCTAATCTCATTGCATATCATTTATTCTCTCATATTGAATATCTTTCTACAGTTTCAAATCACATTCTTTCACATCGAGACTTTAATTCTTCAGTCTCCATTCATTCCTCCGGATCAAATGACATTACAGGCAATTCGATCACATTAATTTCTTCCTCTCTAGCTTTTTCCATGAGCATATTCATCAACTGAGTAGCAGTTCACTGCCTTCTATCAATTACAAAAATAGACAACACAAACAAAGTATCACCCTCAATAACATATTCTAATAATCAATCTTTATAAGTTAATTTCATGATATTTAATTAATAAATAAAAAAATATACATACTTCATGATTAATAACATAATTAAATCTGATTTCAATATTATTTTTAAATTAAAAAAAGAGCAGAAATAATTCTACCCTCTCCCAAATGAGAAGTAAATTATGCAAGGTGCAATAGACAACAATAGCTTTTAACTAATGAAGTATCTCACGCCTTAGGCTAACCTAACTAGATACGCGAGATAACAAACTCAAATGAATTTTATCGATAGAAAAATAAATTTCTAACGAGTAGGATATTCCATCAATTTGAAACCTTAACCAAATGATTATATCATATCCAACATCAAATAAGCCTAAATGCCATTACCATTAATTTTTAATCATTGCCCCATGAGAAACAAAATATTTCATAATAAGCCGATAAATTAACAATAGCAGGTTCATCCATCATGTTTATCGCAATTTTAAAGCGAAATATTCAGATATCAAATACTCATTAGAGGTAATTAAAAAACGATTTTCAATAAACCAATAATCATTTAAATTATCAGTCAGAGAATTCTAAATTCTAGAAGAAATCTCTATGAAAACATCAACCTTAATAACCGCCTTCCTAAACTACCACGGCAGAAAAGGAAATTAATTATAAATGTTAGAATTCATAAATAACCATATAGAACGTTTTTCACATTCAGCATAATTATTAAAGCAAATGGGCGACATTTACCAGTTGCATAATTATTGTAAAGATCTCATCCGTGACAATTATGAGCCATTTGACATCAATCAACTCATAATGACATATATATTATACACAAAAAATATCATTTGTCAAATTTTTAGAGACTTTTTTAGTTCATGAGTTTTACAGGTTATAAAGCCAAAAAAATTTGATTACATAATTTAAAGATAAAAAATATTTCAAATACTAATCCAACATCTCTACCAAATCAGAAATTTGATTATCAATACGAACGTTATTTTCTACATTTTCATTAATCTTACTACTTCTCATCATCATCAACATTACATATCCCCTCACCTCTTTATCCATTGGAGATGAAATATTATTCATAATTCATTCCGCTTTCAAAGCCTTTAAATGATTTCCATAATACGTAAATCATCATTCATATTGATCTCACCACAACGCCCTTGAAAGAACTGTTCAAAATTCAGCTCTAGTCACAGAATCTTTAGGTCTAAATGAAGAAACTCACTGTCACATCAATCAAAGCTGACAACTTTTAGTCACATACTCAACCAAATTAGGATTTATATTTGAATCCACAAAATAACAATTCTTCGAAGTATCAGGTTGAATTCACAACACATTAATTGCATAATTACTAATCATTTTAGCCATTTCTTCTCTCGTTATCTTTCAATACATATTAGCAGATTCCATAGTAGGTTTTGTAGTAATTTCATTTTCATACGCCCAATTATACGCTTGCTGCAATTCAGAAGAAAAATCAGTTCAAAAACAAAAGCTAAAGAAGACAGAGAAAAAACAAAGAGAAAGTACTTTTTTCATAACACAAAAAACAAAATAAAATCTGACTTTACTATAATTTTTGTATATATTTTTTCAAATAAAAAAACATACAGCCAAAAAAATTAACCATTTTCTACTTTGAAGCGGAGGCAGAAACTGGTACTCAACTTATTGTTACATCAGACTCAAACTTATACACAGAATCGTTAGAACCAACTCAAACAGATTCTTCACCTCCCAATTCATTTTTCATATAATCAGAAGGATCATCAAGGACTTTCGATTTTACTCAATCACAATTTTTCCAATGTTCATCACCTGCGAATACATCACTATAAAGGTCCAAGGCCCCCCAAATATCACTTCTAGTAGGCTTGTCATAAAAATATCAAGCATTTCATATTCCAATACATACATGATCAAATATAACAACCTTTATTCTTCAATTTAATAATAATCTAAGCAATTTACTCCTATCATAGTTTCAACCAAACAACCTCACCAAATCTTCTCTATCATCACGACTCAACTTATCACCAAAAACGGATTGAATTGCATTACAATTTCACAAAAAATCAAGAGCCGACATTTCACTAAGCTCCGCCAAAAATTTATCAAAAGATTCATAAAGCGGCACAAAAAGTCCATTATAAATAGCTTCTCTAGGACTAAATACAAACCATTTTCAAAATTTATCTGCACATAAAGTTCAATTATTCAAAGAAAAACAAATCGTTCAATCACTTAATAAGTGTACTTTTTTCAAATCAATTTCATATCATGGAAAAATATCATTCAATTTAGAAGAATATAATTCCTCACGATCACCTAAAACCAAATTTCACTTATCATCAAAAAATGGCAAAAGCGAACTAACCAAACTAGCCTGCTCCTCCGTCATGAAACTTCATTCATTAGCAGAAAGTTTCAATCATTCAGCAATCAATTCATTCTGAGAAAAAAGATGCAAATCATTAGATTCAGGAATCCTACTAAACAGAAAATCATAAAACTCACTTTTTAGTCACCCTTGAAAAAGGTCATTAACATCTATCCCATATTTTTTTGCCATCCACTCAAAAAAATATTTATAGATGTTAACATCTGCTTTCTGCAATTCATTAAAATGAGGATTCTGAGACTCTGAAAAATGTTTAAAATTTTCAGGATTAACTTCCTTGGGCTCTTCAAATTTTGAACCTAAAACTGCTTTTAGCTCAGCTGAGTTACTTGGTACTTGCACAAATCCAGAAGATCATACAATTTCATATTTCTTCTCAATTTTATTTTGAGCACTTACATCTTGAGAAAGAGCCAAAGCAAGTGCCATTACAAAAAGAGCAAAAGAGCAACCACCATATCTCGATCATTCCAAACTATCCAAACTCATTTAACAAAAATAACAATATAAACAATCTTTAGTATACATATTTATTCAGCAAAGTCAATTGATTCGACATTACTAAAAAATCAAGGCAACAATAGTCATCTCTAAATATTACATACCTTTTGTATAAAATATCACAGCAATAATTATAAAAACAATCGCAAAAATTAAAACAACATAAGTTTTAGTTTCCTGCTCTTTAACCTTAGAAGTCAATCTAGCCAATTTTTCTTCAAGAACCCTCTTCTCTTCAATAGCCTGCTGTTTCTCTTTATTATAATCAGGCAGAGCTATCATAGTCTGAATTTTAGCTTCCAACTCACCTATTCTCTGCTGCAACATGAAAATTATCTTATTTTTTTCATCAATTTGCTTATCCTTTTCTTGAAAAATTAAATAAAATTTATCCAATTTCTCATCCAATGTAGCCATATCAGAGAAAGGCTTTACAGAAATTGTTTTATCCTCACTATCTCAAATCAATTCAGATGAAATTTCTTGACGCAAAGATGAAAATTCATTTTGTAAAACTTTTAATTCTTCTTCATTCAAAATAACTTTATTCGCAATTTTTTTGTAAGATAATTTACCAGATTTAACGTATCTATCGATAGTTCTAGTAGACACTCAAAGTAAAGATGCAGCCTGTGTCCTTGTTACAGTATAACGTTTCATTTCAAAAAAACATAAATAAAAATCTGATTTTATAATATTTTTGTTAATACACTAATACTCACTCACATAATAACAGACAAAATCAAAGTTTGCCATATTGCTCATAATTTTACAGCCACTCACAAATCCAAATAATTGTTAACTACAAACGCAAACAAATAGAATACCAACACATTAATCACTACAGATACTAATCAAAGTGTAATAAAGTTGACAGGAAATGACAATGTCTTCAATATTCGTTTTATCGGTGAATTAAATACCCAAAACACGAATCAAAGAACCAAAAAAGTTCAAACCAAATAAACTATAGATTCTGTAGCACTCGCATTTGCGAAATCTATAGAAATTCCAATTCAAAAACGGTCAAACAAAAACAACAAAATTCCACATACAACAATATTAGCAATCAAATTTTTGATAATTTTCATAATCTGTTGCAATATATAAAAGTAGACAACTTATATTTTTTTGTCTATTTATTTCAAGTGATATTCAAAAAATATTTATTTCTTATTTTGTTTCCTAGCAGTAAAAGTCGTATCCTGTTCTACGATTCACACAAAATCACCCAACTTAATTTTTCATGATTTCAAGAATAAATTATTCACAGTTTGCCAAGATATATCGGCATATTCATCAAATAATCCCAAATCCTTAATCATTTGTAAAAATTTATCTTTATCCACAACATTGATTTTCTGATTTTTAGTAATTTTTACATCTTGAGCAGTTCAACTCAATAAATAATCAGACTTTTCATCATTTGGATCCTTTTTCATTACATATTTTTGAAAAATTAATTTCAAATTTTCTTTTTCTTTCTCCAGACTAGAGATTTTATCACTAATTTCCACAAATTCATCAACTAATGATGTAATACTTTTATCAGATAACTCTCACTCTACCTCATCATCAGAATTTATTGCACTAAACAAAGGACATATCGACTGATAATCACACCAAGCACAAAGAGAAGACTGATTAGCTTCAAATATTTTTTTACTTCACATAGCATATTGCACCTTATTTTGTTCTATTTCTCTAATTATATTCAAATATTTATTCTTTATTTCTTCTAATTTTTGCGGAGTAATATCTCGTTCATCTTCTATATCAAAATGCAGAAAATATAATTTTGCCTTTAAATTTTTGAAATATTTTGCATATTTTTGTTGAATTCACAAACCATACAAAGTTAATTGCTCAATATATTGCTCTTTTTCTTCTGTAGGCAGACTTTTATTCGTTTTATAATCATTAATTACAAACGTATCTCAAACTTTATCTAATCTATCAATAAATCCTAGAAAATTAATTCACTCATCCAATTGAAAAGAAATCTGTTTTTCAGTGCTGATAACTTGCAAATCTTTAAATGGAGAATGTTTATCATAGTATCTAGAAAGATAAGCTTCTCATCTACGTTTAAAATCATCAATTGTTAAATCTGAATGATGATTCAAAATTTCTCATCAATTTTCAGTAGTTTCCCTTTCCTTATTCTCTCGCAATTTATAGTAATCAGCAATAAATTCCTCTTTCGTAGGGATTTTAAAAATATTTATACTATTATATAAATTTTGCAGTGATTCATGAACTAAAGTTCATAGTAAAGTATCCGTAGTCTCTACAAACTCAGGAGTTGGAATTTTATCAATATAGCGATAACGATATTTCAAAGGGCACTGCAGATAGACTTGAATTTGAGAAACAGAATACCTAGACATTATATATTTTGAAAAATAAAAGACTAATCATCCACCAAAATATCTTCAAATTCTTCCACAATAATTTCATCTGAATCAGATTTTTTATCCTTTCTCCACTCATGAATAGCATTTCTCACTCATAAAAGTCCAATCACTACTGCCCTTCTTCTCCTAGGTAAGACTTCCAATCACTCTTGCACAAAAGTTTCATATCATCGACTCATTACTTCATCAATATTTTTTCACTCAATCATTTCTGCCAACAAACTACAGGAAGCAGTAGTCACCTGCCCTGGATTTCACGAAAAACTAAATTCCTTAACCACATCCCCATCAAATTTCAAGTAAACTGTAATATCATCACCACAAATAAAATTTCACTCATGACGAGAAATATCAAAATCTTTCATTTCATAGAAATGAACTGGATTCTTATTATATTCTGAGATAATAGAATCAGATATTTCTGACATTTTAGATTTATATATTAAAGTAATTAATTTATAAATATTTCTCCGGTCGATTCAATACACAAAAACAAATTGATAATCTCAAAAAAAATACTTGTTTTTATCCATAAAGTTATTATTAAATAAACATAGTTTTATATTTTATCATGTAGTAATGAAATCAAAAAGCATTGCATACTTAATGTTATTAGCAATTTTCTGCATTCCTACTTTATATGGATGCAATTCAAACACAAACAATAATTCTGAATGAACAACACTACCAATTTCCACAATATGAAATGATGAACTATGAAATACCATAAAATCAATTGCTACACAATTAAATACAGAAAATATCAAAGAATCAGAACTTGAACGATATAATTTAGCGCAATACGACTATTCAAAAAATGATTACGAAAAAGAGTATATCTTACCATGATATTCAATCTCCATTACATGACAAAAAGAAACTCCAAACACATTCAAACTTTTTGATGGTTGGAATGTTTTTTATGCATGAGATGAAATATGAGTATCAGTTGCTGAATACACAAATGACAATATAATATGTAATTATTTTCAATTCTTAGAACAGACAATTCCTGACGAATTAATGGCAATGGATTACGACATAGAAAGCGAAGAAGAAACTGCCGAATTCAACAAAAAACGAGACGATTTTTTTGCAAAAGCAACATACAACGTAGAAATAACATGTAGTTACTTACCTGAATGAGTAATCAGATTTCAAACATTTAATTATAAAGCTGAATGAATGGAACCATTCCGATACGCTTCTTTGCAATGAGAATACGTACACATATTTGAACCAGAAGAAATGTCAGAATACTTCACATCATACTTATATTCAAATAAAAAAAATATAAACTTTAGTGGATACAACATAGCATGAAAAATAGAAAAATCTGATTGCGTAGATGGTTGAAAATGAGATACTCACGAATATAAAATTGCATTCGACGTTACACCTAGCAAACTAAATTCAGAAGGAATCGAAATCCAAGAAGAATCTAAACATTACGAATGATGTGCTGACAAATTTAATCCTGAATTCTCAGCATGAGAAGAATGAATGATGTCAACTTTCATGAACAAAAGTAAATATCAATACAACAGAAACTACGATTTGAATAACGTTTCATACAGCATCGCAGAAATAATAGACAAATATATGCTAGTAAACGTATATGAATATGACTGAACATACGATGCATATCAAATAATTATGGAAGATACTGAAAACTGATGGAAAGTTTTATTTGAATGAGATTGAAACGAAATTACAGACGATAAATGTGAAGAATTAAATCAACATGACAATAATTTAATGGATATGTTTTTCTTAATCACTTGCCCTAGAGGGTAACAGCAAAAAAACTTATATATAAAACCGTACAAAAAATCATCTTTTTATAATTATAAGAAGCAGGCACATAGCAATTTCAACAAAATCACACCATTCTAAAAATCCCCTTGAAATCAAAAAGTGATAAATTTATAGTATTCACATAAAAACAAAGCAACAACTCCCCTCTCACATTTACCACAAATAATCCAAAAATGAAAATTATGTCATCAGAATTCATAAAAAGTGTAGCACAAATCGATCAATGTCCCGAATTAAATTTACCAGAATTCGCATTTTTCTGACGCTCAAATGTATGAAAATCCTCATTAATAAATATGCTGACTCAAAATAACAATCTAGCAAAATGCTCAAAAATTCCCTGAAAAACCAGATTATTCAATTTCTTTCTAATAAATAAATCTCGAGTAATTGTAGACTTACCATGATATTGATATGCAAAAGCCTGAAATCAAGAAAAAAAACAGCGATTGGATCTAGCCCAAGATTTTTTGAGCAAAAGAAAAACTCTAAAAAAAACTTTTCTTCTAATTGATGGAAGTATTCCACCACAACATATTGACACCAATATGATACAATGTTTCATAGACGAGAATATCGATTTCTCAATAATTTTTACCAAATTAGATAAATGTAATCAAAAAGATCGTAGCAAAAATAAAAAACTTTTTGATGAAGAAATGAAAAAAATCTGACTAAAAAATTATGAAAGTTTTGTTGTCGACAACATTCACTGAAAATGAAGAGAAGAATTACTATCTTACATAGAAAAACTGATATAATTTTATATATTTTTTCATATCTGTAAACAATAAATAATTCAAATTTCCCTAGATGTGACAACTATTAGTTAGAGTATTTTTCAATTTTTACTTGCAATTAAAATTAAAAATGTTATTTTAACATTGCAAATAAAAAATAAAAAGCCCCCAAATGGTGGGAAAAAAGGTAAAAAGAGATTATGTATTTCATGTCTCTTATGCTGCTGTCAAAAAGTCTTACCAAAGACTAACCGACACAAATAAACAGATCGCCTTTTATTTAAAGATTGAGTTTTATAAAGATGTTTGTGAAAATAAACTTCTCTATACAACCCAAACAAAAAAATAATGGGTTGAGGGCGGTCTGTACACCGCTCGTAAGTTGTATTTCTCCGTACGAGCTCCTATGAATCAAATAACTCACATACCAGAAAGAATTAAAACTCAATAAAACATCAAAAAGACTCAAAAAATAGCAAATGAAAATTTGCATTTTTTTTAAAAAGGAATATACTAATTAAGTAGAATTTTAAATTAACTAAGTTCTATGAAGATTAGAGAAGTAAAAATATCCAACTTAATGAGTTTTCCGTATGTAGAAAACCTAGACAGTATTGAATGAATGGACTTCGAAAAGCCTGAAAATAGTTTGGATATGAACATTTTAATTTGAGCAAACTGATCCTGAAAAAGTAATTTTATCGAAATTATTAATCAATTTTGTAGAAATTTAATTTTTGATTATACCTTCAATCCTACAATAATAAAAGAAAAAAAAGAATCTGAATATAAATCAGCAATTAAACTGATTTCAAAAACAGCATACAAATTAAGTAAACACGTAAAATATCAAGACAAACCATCAAACATAGAAATAGTTATTGAATTATTCGACAACGACTATGAAAATATATGATTTGTATGTAAAAATTGTAAAAAGATCAACTCAATCATCGAAAAATACAGTGAAATCACATACAGATTTCCTCATTTTAATCTGAAACATATAAAAAATGAAATAAAAGAAATTCGTATAAAAGCTACTTTCGATGAGAAAAAACAAGAATTCATTATAGAAAAATCCACACTAACACCTATGGAATTTTTCTCATTAGTTTGTGTACAAGAAAGAGAATTATTATATATCTGCACGTATATTCACAATATACAGCACAAAAATAATGAAGAACTATGGCCATCACTCAAAAATACTTTCACGATTCTTTCCTCTCAAAGAGACTTGGTTGAATGGCAATACTTAAATGAACTCCAAGATTTCGACAACTACATATTCAAAAGAAGTGAGGAATCAAATGTAAACTTAGAGTGATATTATAAATGTTTATGGAAAATTTGGAACATAATAAAAATTTATCCAAATTACGAAACAACAGATAAACGCACCAAAAAAAAGTCTCAAACTGAAACTACAATCAAGTCTGAACAATCACGAAAAGACACTCTATACAAATCAAATTTCTGGCAAAATTTGACCAATTTGGTTGAAAATTTCATTCATAAAACACTAACAATTGAATATATTCAATGATGAATCAATCTACAATTAAGAAATTCTGACTGAGAACCTTGTTATTTTGATGATTTATCAGCATGACAACAATCTCTACTTTTAATAATCTTTGCTCTACTATGAAACGACTTAAAAGATGGGTTTATGATTATAGACGAACCAGAACTACATATCCATCCCCAATTACAAAAGGAATTAGCATTAATATTCAATCAAATTAGCAAAAACGAATGAACTCAATTTTTCTTATCTACATATTCAGCATTATTTATAAACGAAGATAATATTACCAACGTTTATAGATTTTCAAAAAATAATCGATGAACTAAAGTATACACTCCATACATAAAAATAGCTCCAGACGATGCAAAATTAGTACATTTACTCAGATTCGAAAATCTATCAAAAATATTTTTCGTAAACAAAATTATTATGGTTGAATGAGATTCAGATTTATATTTCTTTTCTCATTACTTAAAACGATTACAATGACAACCATGATGGGAATTTATCACTTGAACTTATGAAATTGTAAATATCAACGGTAAATGATCATACAAATCATGGCACAAATTTTTAAATAAATTCTGAATCGACAACTATTTCATCTGAGATTGGGATAATACTGTAGATTATTGATTTTTTACCCCAAAAGAACTCTGAAAATACTATCAGCTAGCTAATAAACATATCAAAAATGATAAATGAATAAGTTGAGATTATTACAATAGATTAGTTTTTACTATCAAAAAATTTTATCCACAAAAATATCGCAGAATCATAGAATGAATTGAAGATTTATACAAAGATAATGTCTACATCCTAAAACTATGAGCTATCGAATCATATCCTCGCCTAGAGAGAAAGTGATTACAATACATGGTAAATTTCTGCAACTTTGATTTCGAACATTGGTTAATTAACCCAAACACAAACGAACAAAGAAAAGAACTATTTGATATATTTAGTAGTATTTTTTCCAAAGAAAAAACAGAAGAAAAAAATTCACAAAAAAATCCATTCTAATATAAAAGATTTTTCTGAACAAAATAAAATTATAGTGATTTTTCATGAAAAATAATTAGTATATTTTTTAGTTTTATTATTAAACTAAAAATAATGAACATCAAAAAATTATTTTGAAACTGGACTGATGCTATAAAAACATTTCCAGTTGCTCACATCTTATTAGTAATTTTTACAATAATATGAATCTGAGAAGTGGAATGATTCATAGATTTAGATTGACCTGAACTAATTCTCAGTCTGATTTTAGCTTTTATAATTAGCTGTTACTGACCATTATTTCTCATTCATAGTAAATCAAAAAATAAAAATCTGATTAACCGAATATTACAAATTTCATCAATAATTTTATGATGACTATACTACATATTATTAATTAATACTGATTTTGATAATCTCACTTATTCTGAATGAACATTATACATAGGAATTCTGCCTCTAGTTTTTCTTTGAATTCCTTTAATCATTGCACTATTTCACAAAGACCAAGAATCAAAAATCCGATTTTCACGAACTAATTTAATTATTTCCATGATTTTTGGATGAATTGCATGAAGCATAATTCGATGATGAGTTTCGGGTGCTTTAGGATCAATTGAAGCACTTTTCGATGTCGACATTGATTCTGATTTATACGCTGATATATGAATGATTTCTGAAATTTTATTAGCTGGTTCATTTATTTTCAATTTTTATCTCACATTCTCCGAAAACATCCAAGAATCAAACTTTGAAATTAAACCATTCCGTTTAAGAAGAATTTTTTGATTTTTCATATTTTTACCACTTGCACTAATTTATCTAGCCATTTTTTGAGCTTACGGAATCAAGATTCTTATCACATGAATTCGACCTAAATGAGTTATTGTATGGCTATGAATTTGATATTTTAGTTTATGAATAATTACTTCATATCTAATTTATCCAGAAAAGACTAAAACACTCGAAATTATAAATAAAATATTATATACAAGTTTCATTCTTATATCATTTATGATGATATGAGCCATTGCAAAAAGAATAAATCAATATTGAATCACTATGAATAGATGTTTCGTATGTTATATTATCGCATTCATAATTATTTTCTCAGCCTTATCTCTAATTTTTCCAAAAAAAAGATTACTTTCATTCATATCTACACTTTGTATATTAGCATTTATTGCTGTTCACTGACGACCTATAAATGCAAGTAATTTATCATTCAATTCCCAAAAAAATAGACTAGAAACTCTCCTATCCAAAGAAAATATTTCACTTCCACTTACTCAGTGAGCTTTGAAAGACGTAAATGAAGAATCTATAAAATTAATCATGTGAACCCTTGATTGATTAATGGAAAATTACAACAAAGACAAAATAATAAACAAAATAATCAATTTCGAATACGAAAATTCATACCGATCTTCTCGCTATGACATCAGAGAATTTTTGGGTGTAAATACAGATTACGATTATTACTACCCTACTTACAAATATCGAAGTTTCAGACAATACGGAAAGGAAAATCACTCAATAGATGTTACATGATATTCAAAAATGCTATATTTCACTAAATCTTATAGCAAAATAAATGATTTCACTCTGAATATACAAGTAGATGACCAAGAATATAAAGTCGATTTGATTGATTACTTAGAAGAACTTAAAGAAAAATCTGACATTTATGCTAAATCTAAATTAACAGATGAAGAAAAAGAAATTCTAAAAAATCCAGCTCTAATTTTGACGGAGCCTAATTATAAAGTGATTATCAATAGTTTTGGAATAGAAGAAAACAGAGAATGAAGTCAGATTTATAATGCTGAATGATATATTTTGATTAAATAGTTTGCCTATTAGATAGTTTCTTCACAATTAAAAATATATAGCACATCACAAAACCTCATATCAATCATCAAATATGAGCTGTTAATGATATTCATGGCATAAATCCAGGAATTAAAGCAAAAAATACAGAGGCAAGTACTTGTCTAGTATCAATTTTTCATTTTAATTTATCAGAAAAGAATAAGACAAAAGCCACCCAAGCTCACAAAATTCAGAATATAGCTCACGACGCACCAGCTCATAATGACTGATTCTGAGTATAAGATTCCACACCGAATACCAATAAATTTCCACATATTCAACTAACCAAATAAATTATTAAATATTTCCATTTTCACATCAAATATTCAATTGCTGGTCAAATATTATACAAAGATATCATATTCATAGCTAAATGCTCTACTCAAAAATGCAGAAACATAGCAGTAAAAGCTCTCCATGGCTGTGATATAAAAACTGGCGAAAACATAGCTCAAAAACTGAATGCAACTTCAGTATCTGTACTTCATCACGCCAGTTCTTCTAGTAAAAAAATCACTACATTAATTACAATTAATATATTTGTTATTGTAAGAATCCTTTTCATACCTAAATTAAAAATAAAACTATCATAAATTATCAATACATCGAAAGAATTCAAGCAATTAATAAAATTAAAAAATAACTTGATTTTTCTTTCTGAGTAAATATTGAATAAATATGCTTTTATTTTTTAATATTATCGCCATGAAAAAATTCATCGCTGAATGCCTATGAACTATGGTTCTTGTTATTTTCTGATGTTGAGTAGCTGTATGGACACAAGTAGACACAGTGTCGACAGCATTAGCATTTTGACTTGTAATCGTAGCTCTAGCCTATGCTATTGGACCAATTTCAGGATGTCATGTAAATCCTGCAGTTAGCTTATGAGTACGATTAGCATGAAAAATGAAAGCCAAAGAATGTTGCCTTTACATGATTTCACAATTTATTTGATGAATTTTATGAGCTTTTATTTTAGGAGTTTTACTATGATGATTTAGTAGTTTATGAGCAAATGGACTAGACTGAGTAAATGGAAATGTTTGGCTATGATTATTAGCTGAAGTAATTCTGACTTTTGTTTTTGTTTTTGCTGTGCTTTGAGCAACAAACAAATCTGAAAATTCTTCAGTAGCTGGATTGGTTATCTGATTATCTTTAACTCTAGTTCACCTATTATGATTAGGATTAACTGGAACTTCAGTAAATCCTGCTAGAAGTTTTGGACCAGCATTATTTCAAGATTGAGCCTTTGGATGTGTTTGGGTATTCATCATTGCTCCACTTATTTGAGCAGCTTTAGCAGCCTGTCTATTCAATTACTTCTTCAAACAAAGTAAATAAATCTGATTAAAAAAAGACAAACTAACCTCTCCTCTTATTGGAGAGGTTTTTAATAAAAGCTAGAATAAAGCCCCAAATACTTATAGAGAAAAATCCTCAGTCTCCGGCAGCTCCTTTATAAAGGAACAAAAGGATGGACATACAACAATTATATCCTATCAATTCTGAACATTAAACATATTCAGCTTTACTAGATGAAAACCTTGTGTATTTTAATCATCATGTACCAAAACCAGCCAACTCAATAGACAAAAATATTCAAAACTTCACCCAAAATCCTTCACCGCGTTCAGGATGACAAAGACAATACAATGTCACTTCAAATGAAAGTGAGAAATCCACATACCAAATCCAAAGTTTCTTTAGCTTTTGGCTAAGATTTGTTTAGACAAAAGATTCTTCATCTTCGGTTCAGAATGACTAAGAACTTCTGGCAGTTAACACAAAAAAACATAATAAAAAAAAGAATGCCATTTCACTGACATTCTTTTTATCTTAAACTCTTTTACTAAATCTTTCCTAACATCTTAGCCGCTCTATATATCATTAAGATCGCATATGATCTACGCTCTACTAATGTTGGATCTATATTCGTAAGTATTCATTCATCTCTTAACTTATACAAATGATCTACGTAATAATATCTTGAATTCTTCTCAGCTTCATATTTATCTCACCATAAGATTCTAGACAATATTGTTCAGAATTCTGCTCTACTAACAAACTTTCTTGGCATAAAATCAGGAATTGGTGTATAATCTGCTGTATGAATTCACATTCTTAATAATTGACATGAAGTTACCATATAATTCTTCATTTCTGAATTATATCATGACATACTAGCTTCAAATGCTGAACAATCTTTTGTTCTATCTGGCATTGTTCCAACTTCTAACATTTCAAATATTGTAGTAATCTTTGCCATTTCAGCTCTGTTAAGGAATTCTCATAATCTAGCTCATTGAATTGTATCACTCTTAATGATTCATCTTTCACATGCCCATATATAAGCCTCATTAACTTCTGCTGAATGTGTAGAACCCTCTATTGAACACTTTTTTGTAGGAACTGGAGTTGGATCTTCAGGTTTATCTCTTTCTGGTACTTCACATTTTTCTATCTTTTCATTTCGAACATAACCAGCCTTACATTGGAACGTACATGGTTTAGACACATCAGTACTATAATAATAATCAACATCCTTTCATGAAGGTTTTAATGAGTTATTAATTTCAACATTTGATGGTTGATTCTTACAAACATAAGTTTTACCTCATCCACCTCAACCTCAAGAACTTCAAGATTTCTTTGGTGTCTCACTAAATTTCGCTGTATACACAGTATCTCATTTTACTGGTTCAATTTCAGGAGTCCATCATGTAAATGAATATCCAATTTTTGTTGTATCTGGTCTTGTTGGTATCTGTCCATCATATGTTGGTGTTGCTCAATATGGTACATTTGTATCTGTTTCTAATGTCGTTCCATCTCGATTCTTCCATGTTACTATATATTCTTTCTTTACCCTCTTAAACTGAGCTGTAATAGTACAATTATTTGTCAATGTATTTCCGCATGTATTATTCCATCAACTAAATGAATAATTCCATTCTGCTGTATCTGCCGTTGGTGTCGTCGTTACCGTTGTTCATCATATAGTTAATGTTCAATTTGCATTTGGAGTTATTTGCGTACCATAATTCGCTGTTACTTTTCAAGTACTTACTGTTCAATATCCATTTGGTGCTGCGTTTATATCTACTGTGTATTTATTCGTTGAATCTGTATAAGTAGC